>LWDU01038706.1_pt2 | contig 32419 bp, 29 predicted proteins | sample 727161 | NCBI WGS metagenome assembly LWDU01 (sample SAMN04566230, study PRJNA314399) | hydrothermal vent metagenome | isolation source: deep sea hydrothermal plume seawater | place: Mexico: Gulf of California, Guaymas Basin | collected 2004-07-11 | reverse complement strand
GCCCAGAGGCCAGACTGTTAACTATGCAGATCAGCCGCTACCACGGGTTAGGCAACGACTTCTTGATTGCCTTTGCCGAAACGATCCCCAGTCAGGCGCCCGCCTTGGCGCGCCGCTTTTGTGATCGCTCCAGCCCGTGGGGAGCCGACGGCCTGGTGTTCGGTACCCCCGGTACCCAAAACCAATACATGTTTTCGTTATTTAATGCCGATGGCGGTCGGGCCGAAGTAAGCGGAAACGGTTTGGCGTGCTTTGGTCATGCTTTGGCGAAAAAGCTTTCCGTTGATGACCTTTCTCTTGAAGTTGACACCACAGCCGGGCCGCGCTCCATAAAGGTAGATGGCGCCGCGAACCAAGATCAGGTAATGGCCACCGTGGGTATGGGTAAGCCTCAAAAGGGCCCGGATTTTGCGGGGTTAAACCTTGACCTCGCGGGCCTCGGTGGAGGCCGTATGGATTCCATAGATTTAGGCAATCCGCATTTGGTGATCGAAGTCGACAACATAGATTCGGTTGATCTTGCGCAGGTGGGCCCCGCCGTAGAGGCCTTCTTTATGCCCACCGGTTGCAACGTGCACATCGTGCAAGCCCAAGACGCTAACGCTCTGACCATGCGCCCCTGGGAGCGTGGTGTAGGGCTGACCGAGGCCTGTGGCACCGGGGCCACTGCCACTGCTTTGGTGGCGCACCGTTGGGGACTGGTGGGCGGCGAGGTAGCGGTGTCTATGCCTGGCGGGGTGGCCAACATCACTGTAGAAGGCGAACCGACCTACCGTTGCCGGTCTACTTTTGAAACAACTTTTGAGGTAACTGATGGGTGACCAGCCAGCAGAAGAAACCGAAGAACTTGATGAAGCGTTCGAAGGCGACCACCGGGGGGCGTTTGGCGAGTTCGGTGGCGAAAGCAGCGGTTTTATTGACCGGGCTTTTCGTGAGCGCATTGTGTTGGCTTCGGTAACTTTGCCGGGCGACAACATTGAAGAAGCCGAAGCGTCTTTAGATGAACTGGCTCGACTGGTTGACACGGCGGGGGCCGACCCGGTGGCTCGGGTACAGCAAAACCGTTTATCGCCCGACCGAGCAACCTATGTGGGCAGCGGTAAAGCCGAAGAGATTCGTCAAATATCTGAGTCTCTGGACGCCGACACCGTGGTTTTTGATAACGAGTTGTCTCCGGCTCAACAAGGTAATTTAGAAAAAATATTGAAACGCAGTGCCCTGGATCGCACAGCGGTCATCTTGGATATTTTTGCGCAGAACGCTTCGAGCCCGGAAGGTAAAGCGCAAGTCGAACTTGCTCAGTTGCGTTACCGGTTGCCGCGATTGCGTCGTTCGGGGCGTACTTTTTCTCAGCAAGCGGGCGGTATCGGCACCCGTGGCCCGGGTGAAACGCAACTCGAGGTAGACCGTCGACGGCTTATGCGTCGTATCACTAAATTGGAAGGCAACTTAAAACAGTTGCGCAAAAACCGGGCCACCCAATCGAAGTCTCGCAAACGAACCAGCAACCGTGCGGTGGCCATCGTGGGTTACACCAACGCCGGAAAATCCACCTTGTTGAATGCGCTCACCGATGCCGGGGTGTTGGTAGAGGACCGCTTGTTTGCCACCTTGGACGCCACCACCCGGCGTCTTGCCTTGGCCGGTGGCGAGGCCGTGTTTTTGACCGACACGGTGGGTTTTGTGCGCAAACTTCCCCATCAACTGGTGGAAGCCTTCACCTCAACGCTTGATGTGGTGATCGATGCGGACCTTTTGTTGCATCTCGTGGATGCCTCAGACCCCGACCCCTCCGGCAGCATTAACGCCGTGCGCACGGTGTTAAAAGAAATTGGTGCCGACACCGTGCCGGAAGTTTTCGTCTTTAATAAGGCTGACCTTGACCCAGTGGCTGCTCAACAGTTGAAGGCCCGCGAACCGGGTTCGGTGGTGTGTTCGGCCACCACCGGCGAAGGCCTTGAAGATCTCTTAGAAGTAGTGGGTTCGCACCTTCGGCGTTTGACCCGCACCGTTGATCTGTTGATCCCTTTTGACCGTGGAGACATCTTGGCTCAAGTGCATCGGGAAGGCGAGGTAGTCAACGAGACCAGTGGCAGCCAAGGTTGGCTAATACGGGCTCGTTTTGAAGAAGCTTCGGTAGGCCGATTAGAAGAGTTCATTGACCCAGAAGCCAAGACAAACTCATGAACCAGTCATCGGGATTTGTGCCGCCCCCCATGCCCTTTGATGGGCAGAGCGCTTTACGTCAACAGGCAGAACTGTTGCCCGGTGGGGCCGTAGATTTGTCTATCGGTACGCCGGTAGACCCCGTACCGGACCTCATCGCTGCGGTGCTGGCCGACCCAGACCCGGCCCGGCCTTACCCCACGTTGGCTGGCCGACGCATTATTGAAAACGCCATTGTCTCTTGGTTGGATAGCCGGCTAAATGTTTCCGTAACCCCAGCCGAAATAGGTACCTGCATCGGTACCAAAGAGTTAGTGGCGGGGTTGCCTCATCTGTTGAAACTCCGTGACCCTTCGCGGGACACTATTTTGTACCCCGAAGTGGCTTACCCTTCGTACGCCATGGGGGCAGCGCTAGCCGGGTGTCGTGCCGTGCCGGTGGCTATGGACGATCAGTGGCGGCTAGATGTTTCGAGCATTGACCCGCAAGATGCCCAACGGGCACTGGCTTTGTGGGTAAATACCCCGGGTAATCCGGCTGGCGGCCTTGACGATCTTGAAGAAGTTGCCGAATGGGGCCGCAGCAACGGGGTGCCGGTGTTTAGCGACGAGTGCTACGTGGAGTTCACTTGGAATGGCCCTGCTCGTTCAATTTTGCATTATGGCCATCAAGGGGTGGTGGCGGTGCATTCGTTATCTAAGCGCTCCAATTTGGCGGGTTTGCGTTTTGGGTTTTACGCCGGTGATCAAGACCTGGTGAGTTATTTGCGAGAGACCCGCCGTCACCAGGGGTTAATGGTTCCGGGCCCTGCTCAAGCGGCGGCCGTGGTGGCTTTGGGCGACCAAGACCACGTGGCGGTGCAGCATCAGCGTTATTTGAACCGTTTGAACTTGTTGATTGAGGTGTTGGGGCAGATGGGCGTGGAGGCTTGCTTGCCGGGGGGATCGTTTTATTTATGGGTGGCAGCCCCGCAAGGAGACGCCGCGGGGCTAATTAGCCGGTTGGCTCAAGAACTCGGAGTGGTCGCCACCTTGGGTGAAATCTACGGGGAGCGTGGAGCGGGCTATGTTCGCTTGGCTGCGGTGGCCACCGATGAGCGCTTAGCTTTGGTGGCCCAGCGGGCCTCGGCCTTAAGTTAAACAAATTGAACCCGTGGCGGCGGGGCCGGGGAGTAGTCTCTGCCCATGGCAGAACTCCAAGCACAAATAGAAGAACTCTGGGCTAATCGAGAAACGTTGGAGGCTCAGGACGCCGATGCCAATGCGATTATCCATGAGGCCGTGGGGTTGCTGGATTCCGGTGGCGCTCGGGTAGCCGAGCCAGGACCTGATGGGGTGGTGGTCAACCAGTGGCTCAAATACGCCATCTTGTTGTTGTTTAAACAGGCGCAGATGTCCACCATTGAGACGCCGCCTTTTGAGTACGCCGACAAAATTCCTCTTAAGTCTAATTTTGAGGCCCAGGGAGTACGAGTGGTTCCTGGGGCGCTGGCCCGTTGGGGCAGTTATTTGGCGCCGGGGGTCATCATGATGCCCAGCTTTGTCAACATTGGGGCGTGGGTGGGTGAAAACACTATGGTCGATACCTGGGCCACCGTAGGGTCGTGCGCTCAAATTGGCCGCAACGTGCACCTTTCTGGCGGGGTAGGTATCGGTGGGGTGTTAGAGCCCGCCAATGCAGTGCCGGTAGTTATTGGCGACGAGTGTTTAATTGGTAGCCGGTGCATTGTTGCCGAAGGCGCCCGAGTGGGCGAGGGTGTGGTGCTGGGTGCAGGGGCGGTGCTTACCGCTTCTATCCCGGTTATTGATGCCGAAACCGGCGAAGAAATTAGCCGGGGGGAAATCCCGCCGTGGTGTGTGGCGGTGCAGTCCACTCGGTCACGAGAGTTTTCTGGCGGCACCTTCGGTCTGCCTTGCGTGTTGGTCATTAAACGCCTCACCGAGGGGGAGCGCCACAACAAGTCGGCTCTTAACGATGTGCTGCGTAGCCATGGCGTGAGCACCTGAGCAGATGGCTGATCTTTTAGCGCTTACCGCGCAGCTGGTGGACATCCCTTCGGTTAGTTTCGACGAAGAGGCTTTGGTGGCTTTTTTGGAAGCTGAGCTTCGTGCCATTGACGGTCTTACCGTTGACCGGGTGGGGGACAACTTGGTGGCCCGCACCACGTTGGGGCACCAGCATCGTTTGATTTTGGCCGGCCACACCGACACCGTGCCGGGCCAGCAGGGGTCGCGCCGAGAGGGCGACACTTTGTGGGGTTTGGGAAGCACCGATATGAAAAGCGGGTTGGCGGTCATGTTGGAACTGGCCCGCACCTTGACCGAACCAACGGTAGATGTCACCTACGTGTTTTATGCCTGCGAAGAAGTGGCCAGCGAACACAACGGTTTGCGTCAACTTTTCTCGGAGGCCCCCGAGTTGTTGGCGGGCGATGTAGCGATCTTGGGCGAACCCACCGACGGAATTATTGAGGCGGGCTGCCAGGGCACCATGCGTCTTGAAGTAACGCTGGCTGGCGTGCGGTCGCATTCTGCTCGCCCGTGGATGGGGCGTAATGCTATTCATCGGGCCGGGCCGTTGTTGGACGCAGTGGCCGGTTATCAGCACCGGGAACCTGTAGTGGATGGCTGCACTTATCGAGAGGCTTTGCAGGTGGTAAATATTTCGGGTGGGGTGGCCGGCAACGTGGTGCCCGATGCGGTGACTTTGTTGATTAATCATCGCTATGCCCCTGACCGAACGGGCGAACAAGCCGAAGCGCATGTGCATTCGGTGCTGGCCCCGTTTTTAGAAGACGGTGACCAGGTGAGGTTGGTGGATCATTCGCCGGCCGCCGCCCCCGGGTTAAATCATCCTTTGCTCAGTACGTTGATTGATCGCAACGATTTGCCCGTTGAAGCCAAATTGGGGTGGACTGATGTGGCTTTTTTTTCTGGCCACGGGGTGCCGGCGGTTAATTTTGGCCCGGGGGATGCCACGCTGGCTCACACCGCAGATGAGCGGGTGGAGCGAGCACCGTTAGAAGCGACCTTTGCCGCTTTGGTGGATCTGCTTACTCAAGGGGTTTAAACCTTGCGCATGACCGTAACGACTCGGCCAAAGATGTTTACTTGGTGAGCGGGGTACCGCATTTCTTCAAAGGCTGGGTTTGACGGAATAAGCACCACCTGGTCGCCTTCTAAACGAAAATGTTTGATGGTGGATTCATCGCCGGGAATACCGGCCACCACCAGGTCGCCGTTGTTGGCGGTTTTTTGGACGTTGACCACCACGAAGTCGCCGTCGAATATCCCGGCTTCGATCATGGATTCTCCGCGTACTCGCAGCATAAAGAGTTCGCCGTCGCCGGTGAACTCTGAGGGGAGGGCGATGGATTCTTCGATATTTTCGTGGGCCAGCACGTCGGTGCCGGCCGCCACGTCACCCACTAGGGGCACATGTTGCACGGTGCCTTCGGCCATGGGGGCACCGCTGTAGGGGTCGCGGCAAACTTTTAAAGCTCGTGGCCGGCTGGGGTCACGTTGTAAATAACTTTTCTCTTGCAGCGTAGAAAGATGGGCATGGACCGTTGAGGGGGAGGTCAAACCCACGGCGGCACCAATTTCACGTACGGTCGGCGGGAAGCCTTTTTGGCGTGTTTGGGAGTCAATGAACTCCAAAATCTGTTTTTGACGGTCTGTTAGGTCTGTATTCATAGGGTTTTTCCTTTAGGGGTTGACAACGAACATATGTTCGGTAAGGTATAGCCTATGACCGAACGCCTGTTCTCCGCACATATGTTCGCCGAACAAGCGTTCCATGTCAAGGACCCTCTTGAAAAAAAGGCCTTTTTGGCTTTGGGGTCCTCGCGAGAATGTCACACCCCTCTGAAAGGATGTACGCCATGACCGCTATTACTCACCTTCCTTCTTCCCCGCTGGTGGCCTCTGGGCTGTCTCTTTCTCCCGAGGTGTATCGCCGCCGCCGGTTGATGGTTTCTGTCTTATTGGCCGTCACGGTGTTTGCCGTGTCAATGATGGGCGGCGAGCTGTTGGGTCGAGTAACCGGTGTCCCTGGGTCAACGCCCGCCGGTGCTGCTGCGGAACCAGTGGTTTATGTGGTGCAACCGGGGGACACGCTGTGGGCGATCGCTGAACGAATTTCTCCTCCCGGGCGAGACATCCGTTTTATGGTAGATCACCTTGAAGCAGTTAACGGGGGTTCTTTGTTGCTCCCGGGGCAGCGCTTGGTGCTTCCTTCCGGCTGGTAAGAAAGGGTTCGTTTGTTTGCTGAACGCTCAGGCCGAAAGGTAACGACAGAACAGCAAACCGGCTTCGGTGGTCAATCCCGCCAGTTCAAACTCTTCCAAGCTTTCCAGTATCGGCCCGTTGATAAGGCCCGGCCCCTCGCCGCCAACCAGCAACGGGGCCACGGTCAAGCAAAGTTCATCAACCAACCCAGCGGCCACCAACTGATGGTTAAGCGAGGGTCCTCCTTCGCTCAAAACAATGCCGGCCCCTCGTTGGTGCAAGTCTTCCATGACCAAATCTGGGTCAACCCGTGGGCCAGCCAAAGCCACTACCTCTGCCCGCCCAACAAAAGATTCACCCAGAGCGGCCGCCCCATGGCTCGTGGTAAAAATAAGCGGCAACGGGTCTTCAGGTGGGTGGTCGGCAAAAAGCGCGGCCTGCGAGTCCAGGTCGCCACGGCCGGTCACCACGGCCAAACGGGCTCGGGGCGCTTGATGGCGGGCTACTCGCCGTTGGGCTGCTTCGGGGTGCGGGGTGCGAGGTGGTCGGTACCCCTCGGCACGCACCGTGCCGGCGCCCACCAAAATGATGTCGGCCAGCGAGCGCAAGATGCCCAAAACTTTTTGATCCGCAGGGTTCCCCAAACCACCCGAGGTGCCGCGCACACTAATTGCCCCATCCAAAGAAGAAATCATGTTGGCCATTACCCAGGGCCGGTTATTGGGGGTTGGGCGGGGTTGGTCGTAGACGTCAAGCGGGTTTTGGTCTTCGCCGGGCGGAAGGAGCTGTCGCATGCCTAAACCGTATCTTGTTAAGGCTGTGGAGAACTTCTCCGATTTCCACAAGATTTACCTCTTTCAATCCACAGGGGAAGTTCCGTACTGTAGGGGTAGCGATCAGCGACGGGAGATTCCGGCATGACGCATCGGCGGGTTCTTCGAACCGAGCTGATGTTAAGGCTCGGATGGGGGCCCTTAAAGGAGCCTTAAGAACAGTCTTTGACCTGGGTCTCCCGTCGCCGACCGCATCTTTTTTGGTATGGCCGACAAGTAGGGGTATTGGCTCTAAGGTGAAGATCCCCTCTGGTCGCGGCGAGCAACAGAGAAATAACAATAAAACTTTTTGAAAGAATAGGAACACTATGACAGTAGGAACAGACCGAGGAGTGTTGGGCTTCAAGCGGCATTTCACCTCACCCGATACCCACCCCTACGATTCCATCGAATGGGACACCCGAGACGCACGGCTTGTCGATCACCGTGATGGTTCGGTGGCCTTTGAACAACTCGGTATTGAAGTGCCTTCTGATTGGTCGGTAAACGCCACCAATATTTTGGTTCAGAAATATTTTCGGGGCACGGTAGGCACCGAAGAAAGAGAATCTTCGCTTCGCCAGGTAGCCGATCGGGTGGTTGACACCATCACCGCATGGGGGTTCAAAGACGGTTATTTCGAAGATCAAGAAGAAGCAACTGTTTTCTCTGAGGAACTCAAGTACCTCATCATCAACCAGCGGGCGGCTTTCAACTCGCCGGTCTGGTTCAACATCGGGGTAGCAGGCGTTCCTCAGCAAGCTTCGGCTTGTTTCATTTTGTCGGTTGATGACCAAATGAGTTCCATCTTGAACTGGTATGTCGAAGAAGGAACCATCTTTAAAGGTGGCTCCGGTGCGGGGGTAAACCTCAGCCGTATTCGTTCCTCACGAGAGATTCTTAAAGGTGGAGGAGAAGCCAGCGGTCCGGTCAGCTTTATGCGGGGTGCCGATGCCTCGGCTGGCACCATCAAAAGCGGAGGTAAAACCCGTCGGGCCGCCAAAATGGTTATTTTGGATGCCGAACACCCTGACATTGAAGAGTTCATTTGGTGCAAAGCCAAAGAAGAACACAAGATCAAAGCCTTGGAGGCCGCAGGCTTTGACATGAGCCTGAACGGCAAAGACATTCACTCGGCCCAGTTTCAAAACGCCAACAACTCCGTGCGGGTAACCGATGCTTTCATGGAAGCCGTAGAAGCCGACGGCGACTGGGACCTCACCGCTCGCACCGACGGCTCGGTAATCGAAACCGTTAAAGCCCGCCAGCTCTTTCGCCAAATGTCTGAAGCCGCTTGGGAATGCGCCGACCCTGGTTTGCAATTCGATACCGCCATTAACCATTGGCACACCGCTTCTAACACCGGCCCCATTACGGCCAGCAACCCATGCAGCGAATATGTTCATTTAGATAACTCGGCGTGCAATTTGGCCAGCCTGAACCTCATGACTTTTCTCGACGATTCTGACCTCGAAGCCGGCATCGAAGCATTTGACATTGAGGGCTTTCGCCACGCCATAGAACTGGTGTTCACCGCTCAAGACATTTTGGTTTCTAACGCTGACTACCCGACCGAAGCCATTGGCGAAACCACCCGAGACTTCCGCCAGTTGGGCATGGGTTACGCCAACCTTGGCGCTTTGCTTATGGCTTTGGGCTTGCCTTATGACAGCGACGAAGGCCGTGCAGTAGCGGCTTCGCTGACCTCGCTTATGACCGGCCACGCTTACCGTACTTCGGCTCGCATCGCCGACCGTTTAGAACCATTTGCAGGTTTTGAAACCAACCGAGAGCCCACGTTGAAGGTTCTTGATCAGCATCGTGAAGCCGCCGAGTTGCTTGACGACGGGGTTGCTGAAGATTTGGTTGCGGCCGGTCGAGAAGACTGGTTCGAGGCCTGCGCTTTGGCGCAACGAGTGGGAGTACGAAACAGCCAGGCCACGGTGCTGGCCCCCACCGGCACTATCGGTTTGCTCATGGATTGCGACACCACCGGAATCGAACCAGATTTTAGTTTGGTCAAAATGAAGCGCTTGGTAGGCGGCGGAACCATGTCCATCATCAACCAAACAATTCCGCGAGCTCTTACCCACTTGGGGTACGACGAAGATCAGGTAAAAGCCATCACGGCGTTTGTCGATGAAAACCAAACGGTGACCGGTTGCCCGGAACTCTCCGCAGACCACCAAGCAGTGTTCGCTACCTCAATGGGCGACAACTTCATTCACCACCTGGGTCATGTACGCATGATGGGAGCGGTGCAGCCGTTTTTGTCGGGCGCTATTTCTAAAACCTGCAACATGCCCGAAGGAGTAACCGTTGACGAAGTAGAAGAGCTCTACCTTGAGTCATGGAAACTCGGGCTAAAAGCAGTAGCTATTTATCGTGATAACTGCAAGCTGGGCCAGCCGCTTTCTACCGGTAAAGATGCATCAACCCCAGCCACGGTGGCCGAAAACCTTGCCGCTGCACTGGCTGAACCGGTCCGGCGCAAACTGCCTCGTACTCGGGTTTCTCGTACCTTCGAGTTTCGGGTAGCGGATTGCAAAGGGTGGGCCACCATTGGTGAGTACGAAGATGGCCGACCGGGCGAGATTTTTCTCCGTGTCTCTAAACAGGGCTCCACCATGGCCGGCATCATGGATGCTTTTGCCATCTCATTGAGTCACGGCTTGCAATACGGCGTGCCGTTGCGGGCCTATGTTGAGGCCTTTACCGGTATGCGTTTTGAACCGGCGGGGATGACCGACGACCCAGATTTGCGTATCGCTTCAAGCATCATTGATTATCTTTTCCGCCGTTTGGCCGTGGAGTACCTCAGCGCTGAAGAACGTGCCGAACTCAACATTTTGACGGTTGGTGAACGTACCCAGCAAACCTTGCCGGGAGTGATGGAATCCGCCACGGCCACCCTCCAAGGCTCTGAAGTACCGGCCGACCCGCCAAGCGTGCCCTCGGCTTCGCAGTTGGCGGCCGAAATGAGCATGCGTCCCTCGCAAGATGCCCCCATGTGCATGCAATGCGGGGTAGCGATGCAACGCGCTGGGTCGTGCTACGTGTGTATCGATTGTGGCTCCACCAGTGGGTGCTCTTAATGGCTGTTCTGCGGTTTTCTTTTGGAACCATGGGGTCTGGTAAGTCCACTCTGGCTTTGCAAATCCACCACAATTTGGCTTCTCGGGGGCTTCAAGGCTTGCTGTGCAGTCAGTTGGATCGAGCGGACGGAAAAGTGTCAAGTGCCCTTGGGGTTTCGGCCGATGCGGTAGAGGTGGGGCCGCTGCTCAACCTTTTTGAACTCGCGGTAGCCATGAGCGACCGTGCTGCCGGTTTGGACTATGTGATCTGCGACGAAGCGCAGTTTTACCGGCCGGAACAAATTGAGCAATTGGCCCGCGTGGTTGATGAACTCAATACAGATGTGTACGCCTTCGGTTTGTTGACTTCTTTTCAAGGGGTGCTTTTTGAAGGAACCCAGCGTTTGCTTGAATTGGCTGATGAATCGGTAGAGGTACAAGTTGAGGCCCGTTGCTGGTGCGGGACCCGCGCTACCCATAACGCTCGATTGGTAGATGGGGTGCAGGTTTACGATGGCACGTTGATGGTGGTCGACAAACCCGATAATCAGCAAGTGACGTATGAGTTGCGGTGTCGACGCCACTGGTTAGCCGGTGATAGCGGCTCCCAAAGCACCCGAGTGGTGACTGCGCATGTCAAGGTCATTGTCAATTAGCAAGCAAAGCGTTTTTGCTTGAGGGCGTTGTCTTTACCCCTTGGCTAATGATTGCACGGTTGCCCAAACCGTGTCCTCTAACGAAACATCGGCGGGGGCTACTCGGTTTGCGCCCGGCAAACGGGCTCCCTCTTGGTCGGTAATTGATTGGGCCAATGCGCTGAGTTGCTGAGCAAAGTTTTCGTGAAAACCGGCAGGGTCGATAATAATATAAAATTGCCCAAGATTATGAGGCAACCCTTCAGGGGTTTTTAGTGGAGGGACGTCGGTGCTGAGCCGAGAGCCGGTTAAAGCGCTGGCTAAAACCTCAACCATTAAACCAATGCCGTAACCCTTGTAGTGGCCGGCAGAGACGAGCGACCCGGCCAATGCTTCTTGGGGGTCGGTGGTTGGTTTTCCTTGGGCATCAAGGGCCCAGCCCAAAGGGATGTCTTCTCCAGCGGCTGCCGCCATGGTTATTTTTCCTAAGGCCACGGCGCTGGTGCTGAAATCAAATTGAAAAGCCACCCCGCCGGACCCATCAGGTGCCGCCATGGCAATGGGGTTAGTGCCTAACACAGGAACCGAACCCCCGGGGGGTGCTACTCGGGCCGACGCATTGGTGGCCCCGATAGCCAAGAACCCTTGCTGGGCAAGTTGTTCAGTGAAGTAACCCAGCGATGTACAGGTGTGGGTGTGTTCCACCGAAAAACCGCAAATACCATTTTGTTTGGCGGCTTTTATGGCAGTGGGCAGGCCAGCGGCGAAAGCTGCTTGGGCAAAACCAAGACGCCCGTCTACTCTTACTGCTCCTGGCCGGTCATGAGAAACTAAAGGAGTGACCGTGCCGTCGACTCTTCCGCTGCGGAGTTGCTGACAGTAACTCTCAACGTAGTAAAGGCCACAAATACGGTTGCCGTTTCCTTCGGCCACCCGCACCGCACGAGCCACTTGAGCAGCTACTTGGTTGCTGGCGCCGTGGGCCAGCAACGCTTGTTGGGTGGTTTGTTCTATCTCGTTAAGCGAAACGGTCAACATGGTTAAGCCTCCACCGGTTGGTTGGCGTCGAGGGTTGCTTCTGCGGTAAGAAAAGATCGAGCGATCTCCGTTAATGAAACCCAAGTTTTTTTATCTAAAGAAACCCCTTGGGCTAACGCCTGTTGCATCACGTTTGGGGTGGCGGAAGGGGTGGAGCCAGCCACTAACTCAAGGCCCGGGACTAAGTCGGTGCCGGTTGCTGCGGCATTCTGGTTTTCCCAAATAAACCCTTGGTTTCCTCGTTCGTTGAGGAGTCGGGCCAGCAAAGCAAAGAGGATTGGGTTGGCCCAAGAGAATTGGTAGCGGTTCGCCACCTGAAGTTCTTGCGCTGTTTTTAGGGTGGATACAAAAACTTCCGGGCCCTGGGCGGCCAGTTGAAGAAAAGCTTTTACCCCGTTTCCGTGGTGGACCTGGCAGTAAGTGATGTCTTGAGCGAGGCTGCTGGCCAAACTGGCTTCGCACGACAACACTTGGCTGGCTTGAGCAACCACGTCAACGATTTCACGAGGGGCCACCAGCACTAGGTCTGTGGTCATGCCATGACCTCTGCAAATATTCGCATCCAGTTGCCGCCTAACACGGCGTGGCGTTCCGCCGGTAAAAACCCGGCGTCTTCAAGGCCTACCCCGAGCGATCCAAAGTCTTCGGGTCCTTGAAACCAGTCGGGCCATGGAGGAAAAGCCGGTACGGCATCAGGGTTTTCTGGGCGGTCCCAGCGACCGTTGCGCATCCAGCCCAAAGCATTGGGTTCCCACCCCACTACGGCGTCGCTCCCAATAGCCACGTGGTCGATGCCGATGAGTTCAACAAGGTCGGCCATCATTTGCCCCCATGTTTGGCGAGGCACATCGGCTCCGCCCAAGAAAAGCGGGTAGAGGGTGCAGCCAATAACCCCGTGATGCTCAGCGAGGACTTTTAACAAGTCGTCTGGCTTGTTGCGTGGGGAGTCGCAAAAACTAAACGGGTTTCCGTGAGTTACGGCCACTGGTTTAGACGAAGCGGTAATGGCCTCAAGGCCGGTGCGGTTTCCTACGTGGGAGAGGTCAATGAGCACCCCAGCCTGGTTAAGAGCAGTAACCATGCGTTGGCCTACCCGGGTGAGGCCGCCGTCTTCAGGTTCCCAACAACTTGACCCTAAATGGTTGGCCACGTTGTAGGTGAGTTGTACTACTCGGATGCCGACGTCCGCAAAAATGCCGGCCATTTCGGGGTCGTCGCCCAACATGGAACTATTTTGAAAACCTAAAAGGATGCCCAGCACGTTGTCTGCTTTGGCGGTTTGCATTTCTTCGATGCTGCCCACGATGCGCACTAGGTCAGCGTTTTGCCGAGCAAAATGACGCCAATCAGCGATGCGGGTCATCGCTCCGGCGGTGTCTTCCCAAACGCCGCAGGTGGCGTGCACAATGTTTATGCCCCCCGAGCGGACTTGTTCAACAACCGAACGGTCCCAATTGTTTATTTCTAAGCCGTCAATGATCATTGGTTTCTCCTGAGGGGCAAGGGGGCCAGACCCATTGGTCGGTTAGCCCGGTTGAAAGGTCGGTGAGGCGTGGAGCCCCCTGGAACAAGGTAACGCGCAGCCAGTCGGTGGACTGTGGGGTGAAGTTGTCCATGCCGTACATAGCGAGTTGAAAGCGTTGCAGGTTTAACGGCAAATGGTCTTGAGCGCAAACGTTGTCGCGGGCTTCGCCGTAAGGGCCGAGGTCGTCGACCAATCGGTCAATGGCTAGCCCATGGTGAGGAAATTCTTGGCGAAAGGTGTCGAGGGCCAGCGCCGGGTCGGCCGTCGTAAGGTCTTGTTCTAATCGGTGTAAACGCAGGAGAAGGTCAATGGGTACTTCACGGTGTTCGGGGTCTACGAAGCGACGGTTGGCTCGTCGTGGTTCGGCGGTGTTGTCAGAAACCGCCCACCAGTAATGGTCGGCATGAGCGTTTTTGACCCCGGTTTCTTCTAGCCAAGAATATTTTTGCTCAAGAAGGGCGCAAGCTTCGCCGACGGTAAGGGCCGTGGGCGGTGGGGAAGATTCTTCGGTGAGTAGCAATTGGTCGATGAGTTCGTCGGGGGTTTGGTCGAGTTCTAAAAGCAAAGACACGACGAGTTCGGTGGCTTCTGGGGGTTGTTGTTCGGCCCAGCGGTAAAGAGCGTCGTAGGGGAGTGGTTCAGCTTTTAGTTCTTCCCATACGCCGGCAACCTCTTGAACTCTTTGGGCGAGCCAACCTGGGCCGCGCCAAGGGTGGCGGTCTTCGCCGCCTAGCGAAGAAAAATGCTGCGCAGCCCGGTTGAAACATTTTTCTAGGGTCAAGTTGTCTGGTGACGACCCCGTTTTGCTGCGGACTTTGGCCAGCGCTAATTCACGCACTCCGACCCAAGCGTTCATGATTTTGGGGTGGCGGACTGCCCAAGGAACTAGCCCTAAACCGGTGGCGTTGCCTACCCCAAAGAAGCAGCGCCACTGTGAGTCAAAGGCCACCGCGGTTTCTGGGCTTTTGACTTGAGCGCAGTGTTCAACGGTGTCATACCCGACCTCGCGAAATAGCCAGGCGGCGAGAAACTGCGCTCGATAGGGGGCAGCAAGCGGGTGGTTTTTTTCGAAACTCAAAAACGACCGTAAGCCAAATTTGCCGTTTCCATAAAACGCCGTGCTACGCAGCAGGTATCCAGCGTCTGCCGCTTGGTCAACTGGTGGCTGACGACCGGCGGCGAGGTGTCCAACGATTAGATCGTAAAAGCGCACGCTGCGGTTACCGCGAGCCAACACCAGTACCCGTGGGTCGAATCGGCCGTCTTCTTGAGCAGGAACCTCGGTGGACAGCAATGTAAAAAGGTCGTCGGTAAGCGGCCCTTCAATAAGCGCTGCAGAAATCTCCCAAGCATCAGCGATTACCCGGTCGGTGTGTTGGGATTCGTCCAAGGTGGTGGTGAAGGCCACGAAATGAAAAAGGTACCCTTCGGCTTCTATGCGATAAACGAGATGACCGCGGCCTTGCTGGTCAAGGTCGCTCGTTATCTGTTCACCTTGCCAATGGTGGTCTTGGGCTCGTCGCAGCATTGAGCGGCTAAAACTCAGTCGGGTTTGCCGAGTAGCCCCTAACCATTGGGGGGACGCTACTTGTTTCGCAGGGCGTAAATCACCAGCTGTTTGCTGCAATAACTCGTTGAGAAGCGGGGTGGCGGTCACGGTCAGAATCTAGTTGATAAACATTCTCTTGTCCCGCTCGGAAGCCGCACCGCTAAGCGAGGTACCCTGCATATATGAGCGACTACCGACCTCCTCTTGCTGACATTCGGCTGGCTTTGCAATCCATTAGTGATTTAGAAAGCATTTGCGAACTACCCGGCTTTGACCATGTAGACCCCGAAACAATCGACGGGTTGCTTGATGAGTTTGGCCGTTTTGTGGCTGAGGTTGTTGCCCCCACTGATCGGGTGGGAGACCTTGAAGGTTGTTCGGTAAAAGACGGGGTGGTCACTTTGCCCCAAGAGTTCCAGACCGCTTGGGATCAGTTTGTGGCCGCCGGGTGGGCCACCCTTTCCCAAGACCCCGAATACGGGGGCGGCGGTTTTCCAAAAGCGGTGCAAACCGTGGTGACAGAAATGTTGGGCTCCGCTAACCGGGCATGGTCTATGGGCCCCATGTTGACGGTGGGGGCGGTGGAGGCTTTGCATGCCTTTGCCACCGAAGAACAAAAAGAAGTGTTTCTTCCGAAAATGATTACCGCAGAGTGGTCGGGCACCATGAACTTGACCGAACCCCAGGCGGGCTCTGACGTGGGGGCTTTGACGACCAAAGCAGAACCGCAACAAGACGGCACTTGGCGTATTTTTGGCACCAAGATTTTCATTACTTTCGGCGAACATGAACTCGCCGAAAACATTATTCAAACGGTGCTGGCCCGTACCCCAAATAGCCCCCCGGGAACCAAAGGCATCTCGCTGTTTATCGTCCCTAAATATCTGGTCAACGAAGACGGCAGTTTGGGAGAGCGCAACGATTATCAGTGTCTTTCGCTTGAACACAAACTTGGCTTGCATGGCAGCCCTACTTGTGTGATGTCTTATGGGGAATCAGGTCAAGGCGCAGTGGGTTACCTTTTAGGTGAAGAACATCAAGGAATGCGTTACATGTTCAAAATGATGAACAACGCTCGCCTGGGCGTGGGGGTAGAGGGTTTAGCGGTAACCGAGCGCGCCTTGCAGTTGGCTGCTGATTACGCTCAGGAACGAGTTCAAGGCCGAGCGGTGGGTAGCCCGGCCGGGCAACCGTCGCCCATTGTGGACCATGCTGATGTGCGACGCATGTTGCTCACCATGCGCTCTTACACCGACGCCATGCGTAGTTTGCTGTACCTCAACGCAGCGTGCCTTGACATAGCGGCTCGCCACGACGACCCGACTGCGGCGCAAAAGGCTTCCGACCGGGCGGAACTCCTTACCCCGATCTCCAAAGCTTGGTGTACCGATGTGGGTTGTGAGATGACCTCGTTGGGTATCCAAGTTCATGGTGGCTACGGGTATATCGAAGAAACTGGTGCCGCACAGCATTTCCGTGATGCGCGAATTTCTCCGATTTACGAGGGCACCAATGGCATTCAAGCCTTGGATCTCATCGGCCGTAAACTCCCCATGAACGGGGGGCAGGTAATGAACGATCTGCTGGCCGATATTGAAGCAACTATTAAAGAGGCCGACCAGGCAGGCCCAGATTTTGTTGCCATGGTTGTTGGCCTAACCGATGCTTTGGCTGCCACGCGAGAAGCTAACCAGTGGATTACTGACCAGGGTACGGATCGCCCGAACGAGGTAATTGCTGGCGCTACCCCTTATTTGCGCATGTTCGGTCAACTAGTCGGCGGTTGGCTGGTGGTGCGTCAAGCGCTTTTTGCCCAAGAAAAGTTGGCCGATGGCGCCGGAGGTTCAGAGGATGACCATTTGGCGAGCAAAATTGTTTTGGCGCGTTTTTATGCGCAACAACTCTTGCCGGTGGTGCGGGCGCAACTTTCGTCGGTTACCGCCGGGGCCAGCGATCTTTATGCGATGGCTGCTGATGGGTTCGCCAACTAATGGGCTTCCTCGCTTTTTTGCCGAGCCCGAGCCGCGGTTCAATTGATCTTGGCTTTTTAGAGTTGCGGGCCTACGGGATGATGATCGCTCTCGGGGTGGTGGCTGCGGTGTGGGTGGCGCAGAAACGTTGGGTGGCCAAAGGCGGCCACCAAGATGACATTACGGCTATCGCATCGTGGGCTGTACCAGCCGGGTTAATTGGCGCCCGGGTCTATCACGTGGCTACCGATTGGAAGCGTTATCAAGGCAGTTGGGGAGATGCGGTAAAGATTTGGGAAGGCGGCTTGGGTATTCCGGGCGGTTTGGCGGCCGGGATAATTGTCGGCGTGTTGGTGGCTCGCCAACGGGGTATTTCTCCGTCGGGGATTCTGGATGCGGTAATTCCGAGTTTGCCGATAGCGCAAGCCATCGGTCGTTTAGGAAACTGGTTTAATCAAGAACTTTTTGGCGGCCCCACCGATTTGCCGTGGGGTTTAAAAATTGATGCGGCGCATCGACCAACAGAGTTTGTTGATGTGGCTACTTTTCACCCGACGTTTCTTTATGAAGGCCTCTGGAACCTCGCCTTGGCTTGGTTTTTGATGCGGGTCGATGCTCGGCGGATGCTCAAACCAGGTCACCTCTTGGGGCTCTGGATTTTCGGTTATGGCCTTGGTCGTCTGTGGGTGGAGGCTTTGCGTATCGACCACGCATCGCTCATTGCTGGGGTTCGGGTCAACATATGGTTGAGCATGATTGCTTTAGCAGTCGGGGCTTTTATCACCCTAAAGGGCCGTCAAAAATTAGGTTCTGGTAAGTAGCTATGGATGAAAATAGCTCACCTAATCGGCGTATCAAACGTACGTTTGCTTTTCTTGACCTTTCAGGATTTACGCATTTCACCAACACGGAAGGCGATGAGGCAGCCATGGAGTTGCTTATTGGTTTTCGCGAGTCGGTGCGGCGGGTGGCTTCTTTGCGGGGGGTCCGTATAGCCAAATGGTTGGGCGATGGAGCCATGTTGGTGGGGGTAGAGGCCGAAGAAACGGTAGAGGCAGTGATCGCTATGGAGGGGCTTGTTGACTTCTCTCAGTCACCGTTGCCTATGCGCGCTGGCATTGCCGAGGGCTACGTGTTGTTGATTGATGGGGATGATCATGTGGGGGCTCCAGTCATTCTGGCCTCAAGGCTTTGTGACCTTGCAGAACCGCACCAAGTGCTGGCTCCCGCTGATTTGGTAATTAAATTGATGGTAAATACTGCTGCTCGCAAAATCGGGTTGCGGTCTCTTGATGGTTTTAGCGATCCGATTGAGGTAGTGCAGTTGTCTTCGCTTGAAAAGTTTAAAAACCCTGGTGAACAGTGACCCCGTTTGAAAAAGAAGTTGCTCGGGTGCTGGAGGGGCTGCAACCGGGCGAGGTGTTGGCTTACGGTGAGGTAGCGGCAGAAGCAGGTTTCCCGGGGGCGCATCGTGCAGTAGGGCGTTTTTTAAAAACCAATCCAGGGTTTACTTGGTGGCGGGTCGTCACTGCTTCTGGCCGGTTGGTGCCGGGTTTAGAAAACGAACAAACCCGTCTTTTGTGTGCCGAAGGAGTAACCATCACCAACGGCCGCGTCGCCCCCACAAGTTCGTGACGTGGAGTCAGACCCCACGTCACGGGTAAGAAGCCGGGTCAAGGTGGCCTTGAGGTAGAGTAAAGAGGTCTATTGAGAAGTGTCGACTGCTGGATTGTTCGACCTCAATAGGTTCGTCACCCATGAAGAGCGGTGGCGGTACCTGTCAGAGTGGCGGGTGACGAACCCGGTGGCCTGGCTACCGAGAAATTAGGAAGCATGTCCACCAATGAGTTCGCGGCCCTCGGAGTAGATCCCGATATTGTCGAGGCCCTTTCAGAGCGGGGAATCACCTCGCCGTTCGATATTCAAACCATGACTATCCCTGACAGTTTGTCGCGGCGAGATGTCTGCGGGAAAGCCAAAACCGGCTCTGGAAAAACCTTGGCCTTTGGCATTCCCTGTGTGCAACTTATGTCTAAAGCCCAACCTGGGCGCCCCACTGCCCTTGCTTTGGTGCCGACCCGCGAGTTGGCTGTGCAAGTTTGTGCCGAACTCGAACCTTTGGCTGCAGTTCGTGGCCTTCGGGTACAAGCTATCTACGGCGGCGCCCCCATTGAGAAACAAATCGCTGCCTTAAACAAAGGGGTGGAGTTTATTGTGGCCACCCCCGGTCGTTTGATCGACCTGATAGAGCGAAAAGAAGTTTCTGTTGCTGCTTTAGAGTTGGTCATCGTTGACGAAGCAGATCGAATGGCCGATATGGGCTTTATGCCGCAGGTTGAATGGGTTCTCCGTGGGGTAGAAGGAAAACACCAGACCATGTTGTTCTCAGCCACCCTCGACGGCATGGTGGGCAGCCTCATTAGCCGGTATCAAACTGACCCGGCCATGCATGAGGTGGCCTATGAAGAGGTATCAGTTAAAGAAATGCAGCACCGCTTTTTGACTGTGCACGAAATGGACCGGATCAAAGTGGCGGCCACCATCATCAACGCTTCTAACCGCACCATTGTTTTTTCTCGCACCAAATGGGGGGCTGATAAGTTGGCCGCCAAACTAAACGATGCCGGTGTTTCTGCCGCTCCCATTCATGGAGATCTACGTCAGTCGCAACGCGAGAAATCTTTGAAAGATTTTGCCAGCGACAAGGTGCAAGCCTTGGTGGCTACCGATGTAGCGGCCCGCGGTATCCATATTGATGACGTTGACGTGGTAATTCACTACGACCCACCTTCTGACGCAAAAACTTATGTGCACCGTTCGGGCCGTACCGCTCGAGCCGGCGAATCTGGTGTGGTGGTCAGTTTGGTTCTCTGGAACGAAGAAATGGAAGTCCGGAAGTTGATGCGCCGCTTAGGTATGAAGTACCCCTTCGTGGAAATATTTTCTAATGATGAGCGGCTAAAAGACTTAGCTGCTTGGGATCCCGCTGAGGATGCCGCTTAACCCCAGCATGACGGCAGAGTAATTGTCTGCCCATCTGGAGACTAAATGGCCTACACTTTGGCCAAGACATTATGAGAGGTCCAGTTTCGGCTGGATCCGGCAACCTGGGACGGACACCCAAGGTGCCCGCTTGCCTTCTAGGCAAGGATGTGGTTCGTAAGAACAACAAAGTGTCCGGGGTCAGCAAATGCAGGCTCCCGGTCGCCGGGTTCCGGTGGTTCGTCTCACCAAAACATGACTGACCCCACCCACGGCATTTCTTCCGAGCCTGACTCGACTAAACCAGCCAGCAGTCGGCGTCTGCGTAGCGTCGACCTGCCGGTTACTGGTGCATGGCAAAAGGGTGACCCGGTGGGCGACCGCCAGTTTGTGGTAATTAACGAAGGGCGCCCGTTTGCTTTAGAAGGCGGCGGAACCCTCGACGAAGTCACCATGGCCTACGAAACCTGGGGCACTTTGTCGCCGCAAGCCGACAATGCGGTATTGGTGTGCCACGCTCTGACTGGCGATGCTCATGTCTTTGGTGAAGCCGGTAAAGGACACAAAACCCCTGGCTGGTGGAACGGCGTGGTCGGCCCAGGGCAAGCTTTGGACCCCGCTAAGCATTTCATTGTTTGTATCAACGTGTTGGGGGGTTGCCAAGGGTCAACCGGCCCGGCTTCGCCTAACCCAATAACCGAGTTGCCTTATGGCTCGGCTTTTCCGGTGGTCACAACCCGAGACATGGTCCGGGCTCAAGTTGGGGTAGCCGACCATTTGGGTATCGACCAATGGAAGTTAGTTATCGGCGGCTCAATGGGCGGAATGCAAGTTTTGGAATGGGGGATCATGTACCCCGACCGGGTGGGGGCGCTGGCTCCGCTAGCTACTGCTTTGGCGGCCAGTCCTTGGCAAATCGGTTGGAGCGCCGCCGGCCGCAACGCTTTGGTTTTGGACCCTCAGTTTCTTGGCGGCGACTATTACCAACAGGAACTTGGTCAAGGCCCACATAACGGGTTGGCGGTAGCTCGTTCTATCGCTCAGATTCATTACCGTAGTGCGGGGTCTTTTTCTGAACGTTTTGGCCGGGAGGTAGCGAACCCTCGCAGCATCTACGGCTTGTGGGACCAGTTTCAGGTGGAGTCTTATTTGGATTACCACGGCGAAAAACTGGTACGCCGTTTTGATGCCAACAGTTACTTGGTGCTTAACCGGGCCATGGATCTTCATGATGTGGCTCGCCAACGAGGAAGCGTGCACGAAGCCGTCTCAAGGGTGGCTCGGGTACCGGTAATGACCCTCAGCATTAGCTCTGACTTTTTGTATCCGGTAGAACAGCAAAAAGAAATTTACGAAGCGGTGCAAGCAATAGGTGGCCAATGCACGCAGTATGTGGTCGAAAACGATGACGGACATGACGGGTTTTTAACGGCCACCCACGAAGTATCAACGCATATAAAGCATTTTTTAGAGGAGATTTCCTAATGGCAGAAAACAATGAACAACCACTTGATTTGCGGACCCGTGCGGTTATGGCGGGTCGGGCAGAGGGCGAAAACTCATTGGCTCCGGTGCTCTACCCGTCGTCGGTCTTTACCTATGACTCCGTAGAAGAAGGACAAAAACTTGCTACCTCGTTGGCTCCGGAACGCTTTTACACGCGTTACGGGAACCCCACCATTAATGCGTTTGAAGAAGCGGTGGCCGACCTCGAAGGGGCCGAAGCGGCTCGAGCGTTTTCGTCGGGCATGGGGGCCATGAGCACGGTGGTGATGGGGCTGTGTTCTTCGGGCGACCATATTGTGGCTCAGCGCCAAATCTATGCCGGGACACAGCTGTTGTTGCAATCGGTGTGCCCCCGTATGGGCATTGACGTGACGTTTGTGGACGGCACCGCAGAAGGTGCTTTTGCCGATGCGGTTATCCCCGGTAAAACGATGCTGGTTATTGCCGAAACACCGGCTAACCCACGCCTAGATTTGGTGGACCTTGAAGCGCTGGGGGCGCTGAGTGGCCCTATGACCGTGGTGGATTCTACTTTTGCTACCCCGTTGGGTCAAAACCCGTTGGCTTTTGGGGTGGATTTAGTTTTGCATTCGGCCACCAAAGGCATCGCGGGTCATAACGACGCCACCATTGGGGTGGTGGCCGGCAGCCAAGAGTTGTTGGCTTGGTTGTGGAGTTTTGCCGTGTTGCACGGGGGTAATGCTTCGCCGTTCGATGCTTTGAATGCGCTTCGTGGTTTGCGTACCTTGGGGGTGCGTCTTGATCAGCAAGCAGCTACGGCGCTGCATTTGGCGCAGTTTTTAGAAAGCAACCCAGGGGCCTGCGAGGTGCGGTATCCCGGTTTAGATTCTCACCCGCAACGAGCGTTGGCTAAGCGCCAAATGAATTCAAACGGTTCGTTGTTGACTTTTGATTTGGTGGGCGGGGCAGAGGCTGGCCAAAAGTTTGTGGAGGCTACGAAAATAGCTTGGCAAGCCACTTCGTTGGGAGGGCCAGAGACGTTGGTGACCCACCCGGCGAGTACCACCCATGTCAGCTTGACCCCTGAGGAGCTTGCGCTTTCGGGTATTGGTCCGGGCACGGTGCGGGTGTCGTGTGGTCTTGAGCAGGTCAACGATTTGCAAGCCGACTTTGTTCAAGCGTTGGCTGCAACAGAGGGGTAAGCCCCATGCCAGAGATTTTAGAAATTGAGGTCTACCGCCGGTTAGCCGAGCAAGTGGTGGGTCGTACCGTGCATTCGGTGCAGGCCCCGGACACTTGGTTTATTAAAGGCGGGGCCACCCCGGAGTCGGTGTCTGCTGCTCTGGTGGGCCGACGATTTACTGAGGCTCGGCGTATTGGCAAGTTGTTGTTGCTGGATTCTGGCGGGCCTACGTTAGGTCTACGTTTTGGCATGACGGGTCGTTTGTTGGTGGATGGTCAGGCAGCCATTGAGCATTTGGAATGGGGAAGCCGAAGGTTTAACCCGGCGTGGCATCGTTTTGGTTTAACGTTTACGGGGGGCGGCCAGTTGATTATGGATGATCCTCGACGTTTTGGTGGGGTAGAAATAGCTCCTGATGAAGCAGCCTTAGGTCCCGATGCGTGGACTCTGGGGGTTGGGGGTTTACGCCTGGCTTTGTCGGGTGGCCGAGGTCCGTTAAAAGCACGGTTGTTGGATCAATCTCGCATCGCCGGGTTGGGCAATTTGTTGGTTGATGAAATGTGTTGGCGGGCTGGTTTAGACCCCCGTCGGCCGGCCGGTTTGTTGAGCGATCAGGAAAGCAGGGTGCTGGCTCGGGTAATGCGCCAAGTGCTCAACCAGTTGGATAAGCGTGGGGGTTCGCACATGGGAGAATTGTTCGAACACCGCCATCCTGGTGCTTGTTGCCCTCAAGAGGGTGAGCCGTTGGTAAAGGCCACTATTGGTGGGCGAACTACTTGGTGGTGCCCGCAGCATCAGCAGTAACGGGTTTGTGGGACTATCCTGAAGATTCGGAGAGGGAGCAAGTCACTATGAGCCTTGGGGCAAAACGAAAATCAGGCGGGCTTAGGTTTGCTACAGCTTTGCTTTTTACCGGTTTGTTTTTGGTTCCTTCGGTTGGCGCGCAGGTAACCACCGTAGAGACGATTCCTTCTGCGGTAGATGCAGAGGGAAAAACGGCCAACGATCGGGTGAATGAAATTGTGCTGACCTTGCGCCTAATTGCTGGGGGAGTGGCTATGGGTGCGGTCGGGTTTTGGTGGCACACTCGCCCCACGCAGCGATGGCAAGCGGCGGTTGACCGAGGCGAGGTAGACGGTACCGTTTCGGCGCCGAAACAGAAAAAACCGTTATTGCGAGAAAGTAATACTGAACCGAGGCCCCGGAGCGAGGCGAAATCTTCGAGAGAGCTTCTGTCAAATTCTATGAGCCGTGAAGTGCCTGGTAACGATGCCGATGAAGGAGCAACTAATCATGTCTGAGGAGTTAGATGTTGAGGCCATGTTGGAGCGTTTTCGTGAACGCTCGGCGGCGGTACGGAACCGGAACCTGCCCCCAATTGGCGGGGATGAGCGAAAAATGTTTATCGAACAAGCGCAAAATGATTTTCAAGATTTTGCCATTATCGGCGATGCCCAGTCGACTTTTGAAGATGGCGTGTTGACCTTGCGTATTGATTTAAGGCCGTCAGTCGACTCAACGTCGTAAGCGGCCGAATCGGCTTTTAGGCCGATAAGGTAACGACGCAATGCGGACGTAGCTCAGCTGGTAGAGCATCACCTTGCCAAGGTGAGGGTCGCGGGTTCGAATCTCGTCGTCCGCTCCATATGAAAACATAGTCTGAGCAGGGCATTTGACCTGTAAAGGCTGTAGATTACATGCGTGTAGTTTATGCATTTTGTTGCACAAAGTAAAGGCCAAGTAAAGGCCAAATCGTTTCTTCTGCCTCTTTTTAACGGCCAGGGACGAAAGTTTTTATTTATTTATTCAACAATTATTGACGATGTTGGTGACCAAATATGGTTCGTCGCTGACAGAGTTACATCCCCTGACCGGTCGGGGAGAGCGACGGTTGCTGTGACAATGACCCAGGTATCTGAGTTTGATGTGTCGATGGTCCAGGCGACAGGGGTTTCGATGAGGAGTGGCCCTACGAAGATCGCTGACTGGTTTGCGTCTAAAGAATAGTTGTTGGGGAGGTCGCTTGACGAGAGGCCGTCAACGAGGTCTGCCCACGAGTTGGTTGCGATTTGAGCTACCTGACCATCTAGGGCAGCCAGAGCTTCGGAACGCATTTCTGAATCAGCAGCCGCCAGGGACAGGCGAGCAGCGGTTACCAAAACCATCGCGGCGACAATCGAAAAGATCACAATCGATGCGGCGGCTTCTAACATGCCAACACCTCTGCGGCGCATCATGACAGTTCCCCAGTGTCCGTGGAGTACAACGCAGCCGCTGTGCAGATTGTTGGCGTGGGTGTTACTACTTGAGCTTCCGCTATGCCTTTTTGGGTGCTAGACGGATTCCACGGATTAGAGGTTTCGATGTAGACGCAAGTGCCGTCGGCCAGAGCAGAGACAACCAGGACAGGGGAGGCGGCGTTTACCGAAGAGTACGCTGTGACCGTTGCGAGGTCGATGTTGAGTAAACCAGGTAACACAGTCAAGTCGCTAGTGAAGCCACTACGGTTGCTGAGAGCGTAATCGTGTTCAGCTAACGCCACAGTTTGTAGATCTACTTTGGAGACAGCAGAGCGATGCAGTACGTCGTCAGTGTTGATGCGTCCCCAGAGTATCCCTGAGACGATGCCCATGAGGAGAAAAACAACGACTGCTTCCATGAGAGCAAAACCACGGTTACGTGTTTTCATGCGGTAAACCCCCAGCGAGCATGCAAAGTTGCGTCGAGGTCGAGTTCTTTCGTAGAGCCGACCAGCAAGGAATCCAAAGCTACAGAGGTGCCCAGTTTGTGTTGAAGAGTTTGAACTGCGTCTGGGTGCTCGTCGGCCCAGGCGTGAAGGGCCGTGGTGAAAGCATCCCGGTTATCGTTGGTGTAGAAGGAGTACCCGTCTTCGAAGCCAAAAGTAACGACTGTGGCTTTGGAGGCAGCACAAGTTGTTCGTGACTTAGGTGCTGATCCAGTAATGATTCTGCCAGTGGTTGACCGAGGAGGGACTTGTGGTTCATTGGCAGCAGCAGAAAATATTGAATTTCGGCCGCTCGTTACTGCTATTGATCTCGGATTTCCCTATGAGGGTCCTTAGTGATTTATTTTACTAATCAACTATTTGTACCTTCATTCCTAAAGTGACATGCTCTAAAAAAATTTCAATATCTTCTGGTTTCATGCGGACGCAGCCATTTGAAACTTTTCCTCCTATTAATTCGGGAGACGAAGTGCTATGTATAGCAATTGCTGGCCTCTTGCCTCCAAAATTGTCTAAAACTTCTGAGTGTTGATTTAGCCCAAAGATACGGTCACCATAACCTTGACTGAAGTAAACAGAAGAGGTTGACCGTTCCCAAAGATAATCAATGACCGCATCAATTAGAGGAGTTGGAGAGGAGTCTTTCCCGATCGCTACCGGAGCTTCAGCCAGAACCTTATTGTTTAAATTCTTACATGCCATTAAAGGCACTTCAGATAAACCAAAAACAGAACACTCTTTTGACGTAATTACTTTTGCTGTCCGCTCGGATAAATCAATGACTATTTTCTTATCACTATAAAAAATGTCTACGTCTTTAGATAAAATCCATGCCTTTGACCCATTTGGTAAACGAGGAAGTATTACTTCTAAATATTTGCCCTTTACCTCGCCAGTTGTTTGCAGCGTACGAAACCCTTCAAACGGCCCGGGGTTAGTTAATCCTTCTGAATATATAGCGTCAGGATCAGGGGAAAAATAAAAATCTAGAACCGGAATCTTTTCTTTGACTATTGCGTATCCAGAAACCGTCGGGATAGTTAACGAAATTTGACTATTTATTTCTGTATCTTCGACTGGTGATTCACTTTGTTGCTGAATTTCAGAAGGAGTAGTTATTAAAGGCAAGGAACTGGTAGCGACTATCTCTTCAATTAAATTCTCACCAGTAACTAATATCGGTCTTTCGGGCTTGCTGCAAGAAGAGAACCCAAAAATAAGTAAGGAAAGAAAAAAGAATGAAAGAAATTTACGGTATTTGAGCCTCATAGCAATTAAAAATTATCCCTAATTTTATGTGGATGTAGTTCAATGGTAGAACCTTAGCGTTGGGGCATAATCAACGACCGGTCATCTTTGGTTGACTCTTCAAAAGAAGTAAAGGAAGCTCTTGGAGGTTCAACTAGGTCAGTCATTTGCACTCCCAACTAAATTAAGCGTTCTTAATTTCAGTTTAGGTCAAAGACGAGAAAATTTGATTGCCGGGCTTACATGTTTGGTTACTGGCTTCCACCTAGGTTATGGAAGAAGCCAGCAACCAAAATGACTTAATTAGCCGGTAGGTAATGGCATTTCTGGACAGGAAGAAGCAGGAGAAGGAGCAAATACTCTTGGCTCAGTTTCTGCTGAATAGTAGGTGGTTCCTGATACGGAAAGAGACCAAGCTACATACCATTCTTGACCGTTGCTGACTTGGAAATTTACTGCCTTTTGTTCACCAGCATCAATGAGAACTTCTTTGGTATTGGATGGTTCTCCATCAATAAAGAGCACTAGTGTTGCCAAGGCATTCCAACCAGATTTTTCGTTATTTAGAACCATGTTTATGGATTCTGAACCACAGTTTGGAGCAGTTGTTAAACCAAAATTGAGTTCGTAAGGGCAACTAATTGCCATTGTAGATTCAATTACTATGGATGCAGTGATTGATTTACCACCGGTGCTTAATGCGGTTGCGAGTATTTCAACACTGATCATTTTGCCAGGATCTGGGACAGGAATATCTATGCGGTAAGCATCGAGAGACCCTTCTCCTACTTCCTGTGTAGTAGAAAGTGCATCAAGTTTCGCAGCTGATGTAGTTGAACCATCAAAAACATCTACCTGGAAACTCGCATGGAAATCTGACCGAGAATTATCAAGAGTTAATTCAACAATTTTCGGATCAGCACCACATTGTGCAACCAGAGTCACTGTTGGATCAAAGGTCGTAGGTTCACCCTCACAATCTGTATACACGGATTCAGTTACGGCACTCCAGCCAGATTGATCGGCATGAAGGGATTTGATCCGCACCTCATATTCCATTCGTTTTTCGCCAGTCTCTGTGATGAAGACTTCTTTATCGAAACCGGCGGGGAGAGTTTCCCAATCTATAACTGTTGTTTCATTCTTTTCAAAATCAATCGCTACAAGCTTGTATCGAACATCCACTTCAGAATCACTGTTATTTACTGTGAAACTTACAAAGGCATCATTATCTACACCACATGCAAAGGTCATAGAAGTTGAAGGAGAAAAATCCGGACATGTTGTTACCGGAAACACGAGTGCAGCTCCAAAAACATCGTTTAGAGAATAAACGCTGATCGCGATCGGTTCATTTTCAGCCAGGGTAAGAGTTTCGGTATACGTGGCACCCGGAACAACATTGGTTCGATTCAGATTGAATACGTCCACGCCTCCGGCGACACTGGTGATTTGTACCGTGTTCCCATCGGTCACTGGATCAGAGTTATTAGTTGTAAGCGTGGAATTAGAGTTATCTACTGTGAAGGTAACGGTGACTGCATCGTTTGATGCGCAGGCAATAGTTCCACTAATTGTTGGTGCGAAAACAGGTTCCACACAGTCCAATGTCATATCGTCTGTGGCCGATTCTGGAATCCGATAAGGTCCGAAGCTTCCAGCAGTAGCGCCAGCGACTTCCCATTGAATACCCCACGTAGAATCCTCTGGAATATTTAAATCCGCGTTGGTTAACGTAACAGTTCCAGCTGCTGGAACAGCTTGAGTGATTGATGTTTGGTTCACGCCATTCATAATTGGTGTAATAGTGAAATTCGCTATCTGATTTGATTCAGTGTTATCCAGAACTACCGAGACGCCGTCACCTGCACAATCGGTTTCTGCTTGGACTTGGACACACAAAACGTTGATCGCGTCATTAGCAGACTGATTCAAAACCACTTCGCTGTAATCAGTTGAATTGACAACACTATTTAAAGAGCCTTGTCCCTCAATTACAAGATAAAGCAACGTATCTGCCGCAGGGATCGTGATTCCGGTTGCATACGCGGTAGGTCCAACTCCAGCTGCAACTACCTGTGATGCTGACTCTGCTGTTATCTGAGTGACTGTTCCTAACGAATCAACAGTGTAAACACCAACAACAAAATTCGAATCAATATCTGAGGCACTGTTATCTAGATTTACAACAATGGTTCCGGCCGCACAATCAATATCGATAGTAGCGGTCGGGGTAAATACATAGTCTCCAACCACTCCTGCATCGGCTCGATGAACACTGCTGTCACAACTCACAGTAAAGGGTGACGACATGGAGTTGACTGCAGCTGATATTTCTGTATCCGAATCCAATACTGCTGTATTCACACTGTCAGGATTATTTTGAACGGTGTATCCAGCAGGGGTGAAACCAGTCGGCCAAGTTGCATCTGAATAATCAAACTCGGCTTGCCACGTAATTATGCCACCACTGTTGTCTTTACAAGGAAGGTTGGCTTCCCACTTATAATTCGTGTCATTCGTGCCGCCCATTACGGCATGATCCTCAAATCTCATTGCACCTGGCAAATGAACGACATTGCCAGCTGAATCCAAGTAGGGAGTTACGTTCGTGAACGTAACGTCATACCCGGTTACATGTGGTTCCGTTCCAGCTTCTACCGCAGTCCGGTTGCCGTCTTTGTTGAAATCAACCCACATGTATCCATAAACATCACCAAATTCAAGAGGGACGCTAAGAATCGAAACCGCACATCCCATACCATCGTTCTGGTTTGTTGCTGGAAGACCTCCCGCTTTAGAAAAAGTAACTTTTTGAGAGTTATCAGTGATATCAATAGAGTCAAGGTTTAATGTGACTACTGTTCCCGTATCTCCACCATTACTGGAAAAGAAAACTCCAGGAGCACCGTTGTTGTCTGTAACTTTGTAAGCCGCCCCGTATCCCTCATCAGGCATGGGTTTGCCGTCAGAAAATCCAAAACTAGCGAATTGCGTAATGATGTTACCGGCGACGTCATAAACATAGACACCTCCTGCTCCTCCGCTTACTGACTGTATTCCTATTAAATAGGTTTTTTCTCCCGAACCGAAATCATCCGTCACCGCAATCAGGTCTGCTCCTCTCATAGATGAGGCTCCGAGAGAAGGGGTAAGGGTCGGTATGTTTGCGTCGGTTATGTCCCAGTGATTTAGATTCGCCTGCGCATTGATTTGCGCTGCAGTAATCTTTGCTACAACGCCACCCGATGTCCAATAATAAAAGTTTCCATCATCGTCAAAAGTACCGTTGTTAGACCACCCACCTGCAGTTCCGTAGTTAGGTAGCTTGAAGACGTATTCAAATTTTTCGTCATCGAAACGAACTAGATATGACCTATCGTCTTCAAATCTGAGCAAGGCATATGCTTCATCTGTCGTGGGATGAATAGCAGTCCCATTTAAATATTCATAGTTGTTAGCAGCATTTCCATCACTTGACGTCCAAGTAAAAGGCATTTCCCAAAGAGTATTAAACCCACCTGCTGATGGATCTAACACAACTACCGCATAGGCCGTACTGTCTTCATTGAGCCGTACTTGTATCTGGCCGTTTACGTCAGGTGAGCTACAAGGAAACGGATCTATCGATGCTTCTTCAATGACTACACAATCAGTTGCATAGTAAGTAGTGGCGGTAGGTACTTCTCCTTTTTCACCAATCTCAAGTACGATCTGATCATTTGGGCTGACGTCCAAAGTAATGTTTTTTATAGAGTCATTTTCTGGAGAATCTGTCCCATGAGGAATCGTTGTGATGAAACTTTGAGTAAAACCATCAACGATTGCTCTGAAACTTGCGTCAACATTTGACATACTGTTATTTATCGCAACACCGATTTCGTATTTGTCTCCTACGGAGTTACAGGTACCAACGGTATGGTTTGCGTTAAAAATAGTTTCTTCAGAAAAATCCCCATCACAGGCTGCTGTATTGAGTGTGCCGCCGCTTGGAATCAGCTCTAAAATTTTGTTGCCATCGTTAGGATTTTTAACTTCGACAGACCATGTTTGATCTTTTTCGATATCAACAGTGAGAATCAACTCTCCCTGAGAACCATTTTTCTTACCTGGAACAGACATCTTGTGAGTTCCGTCTAACGTTGGGTTATAGGCAGAACCACTACTGAAATATTGACCTCCAGTAACAACTACATTGTTTACTTTTACAGTAATAAAAACATTTTGAGGGTTGTCTTCGCTATTAAAGATCGAAATCGGGAAAGTAGAACCCTTACCGTCCGGGTCAGCGAGGTTACAGTCCGGCGGCCACGTTGATGCAACAAGAGAACCTAAACGAGGTGGCGGGTCATTAGGACATCCTGCTCCATCGTTCTCAGAAGTTGCTGCAGTCTTACCAACATGAGTTACATCAAAACTGTTTCCACCCGTAATAGTAATATTTCCATCACTGTTCGGATCTGGCAGTTCAACCTGAATCATTTGACCAGACTTATTCGCCGTGAAATATATGTAAGTTTTATCGTCACCCAATTTGAAGTTATATGACGCACCAAACGTGTCTTTTTTAGCTTCTGCTTCTGCAGGTATAGATACACCAGAAATTTTGGCGGTACTCGGACCAGCAGCTTGACCTAAAAATACTGTTCCCGTTGTTCCAGAACTATCCGGATGAAGAGCGATCAGGTCATAAATTTGGGTTCCATTTACATCACTTTGCCCAGCACCAGGGCTATAAGAACCAGTCCAAGAAATCCCTTCCCTTATCCAAGAGAAATCTTTTGGCCCACCACGATCATTACCCGTTCGAGTTTCTTCTTTTTGAACAAGCGGGACCGCAGCCCCTTCTGCCCTATAGAGAAGAACGTTATAAGGCGCAGATTTAAAAAAGTTTCCACCCATCACTACTTTTGGCAGGCCGAGGAGAGCGGTCTCATAATAAGTAGCGGCATTAATATTCGTTGGGTTACCAGCCAACTCTGCGATTGCTCGCATCGTTCCAAGCTCACCCTCCGCGGGGGGAATTAATTGAACATAATATGCGGATCCCTTTCCATCTACAGGTTGAATCGCAACATACGCGTTTCCATAAGGATCCATAGCAAGTCCATTTACCTGCTCAAAGTTATTCTTTAAAAATGTGTTAGCAGAAAGTAATGTTTCCCCATTATCATTCTTTAATCCTCCATTAAGAGCTGGAGCCCAAGTACCCACAACATCATATTTTTCGGTGGCAGCGTTATATCTCGCTAGTTGTAAATGAATATGGCTCTCTGGGTTAATGTTCAGTGCTGTTACCTCTGAAGGAACTGCCCCATTACCATTAAACAAGTTCTTTGATTGTTTCGTAGAGTTCGCCCACATCATTTGATACGGGAAGCCACCACGCCCTTCAGAAGAACAAGTAAACCCAGTATCGGAAGGTAAATCTTCAACAGATGCACCCGCGGTACGAGTTGTTTGAGGAACAACAACGAGAAGTGTGGCCGCGACCGCGACAGCGAGAATCCCAAAAAATATGTTTCTTTGGAATTGTAAAAACTTACTAACTTTCAACATTGTTATTCACTTTCATTGTTTTCCTCGGAAGGATTTTCTTCGGTAGCCCATAAAGCGCGCTTTGACGAACCTTTTCGAAGGCTCGATTTCCGCGACTTTCGCTGTAAGTTTTTAACTGGTGTCATACTCAACTACCCCTTGCAATGAATTTATATTGAGACAGTAAGCAATTTTTACAACTTATTCATACGAAAAAGAGACAACGATGATTATCGCACCCCAAGAAATAGGAAAAG
>LWDU01040420.1_pt1 | contig 32465 bp, 22 predicted proteins | sample 727161 | NCBI WGS metagenome assembly LWDU01 (sample SAMN04566230, study PRJNA314399) | hydrothermal vent metagenome | isolation source: deep sea hydrothermal plume seawater | place: Mexico: Gulf of California, Guaymas Basin | collected 2004-07-11 | reverse complement strand
GTGGTCTTCGCCCGAACGCATACTTGGAAAGACTTGCGATTTGTCCAAGAGTGGCCATCATACACGGGAACTACTTGGACAAAATCGAACGGCAGTTCATTTCGGAACACCGGGACAGCATGAGCCTCGTTTACTGTCCCCGAACACATGCCTATTTTGAACACGCCCCCTACCCGTTGCAGGAGTATCTTGACATGGGCATCCATGTCGCGATGGGGACGGATTCGCGTGCGTCCAACCCGGACTTACGTCCGATTGGCGAGTTGCTGGCGGCTGCCGAGCTTCATCCCAAGATTGCCCCTAAACTTCTTGTCGAGATGGTAACGATGGCAGCCGCCGAGGCAATTGGAGTTGCAGATCAGTGGGGATCTCTCGCGTCTGGCAAGAATGCGACCTTTGTCGCCATCCCCGTAGATCCAAAGACCCTTGACCCCTATGAAGCCCTCTTGGATGGCCTGTCGAAAGTCAACGATGTCGAGGTCATAAGCGGCACTTGATTGGTGGCAACGGCCACGCTGATCCATAAACTCTGGGCGTCACACTAACCGGTCCTCCGATGGACGCTTGTTCGCCCGTTCGCTATGTTGGCTTTCTCCGTTCTCGTGATTCACCGAGCCGTGCGCGGCCGCTATGAGCTCGGCCGCCCACCGCACCTCTTATCCCCTGCGAAACTCCTCAATGAGTTCTCCCAAAGAACTTGAATCTGCGCCGCCATTGATTGAACCGTGGTACCTGTCCGGTCCAACGGCGGCAGGCAAGACGCAAATTGGCCTGGCACTAGCCGAGCGACTGGACGGCGAGATTATCTCGCTGGACTCGATGGCCGTCTATCGTGGCATGGATATTGGGACAGCAAAGCCGAGCCCAGAAAATCGTCGCCGCTGTCCTCACCACATGCTTGACCTAGTGGAACCCACTGAGGATTTTAGCGTTTCGCAGTTTGTGGCGATGGCCCACGAAACGGTGGATGCCATCCGTAGGCGTGGCAAAACGCCGATTTTTGTTGGCGGAACACCACTCTACCTCAAGACGCTCTTGCGCGGCTTCTATTTCGGACCTTCGGCGGACTGGGAATTTCGCGACACGGTCGAGGCGGAAGCCGAGCAAGTGGGTCTGGAGTCGTTGCACGCAAGACTGGCCCAGGTGGATCCGCTCTCGGCCGCCAAACTGCATATCCAAGACAAGCGGCGAATCATTCGCGCGCTGGAGGTTCACTATCTCACGGGCACGCCGCTGAGCCACCACCAGAGCCACTTCGAGGACTCTCGCCCGGCGGAGCAGTGTCACGTGTTCATACTGGGCTGGGAACGCAGTGCACTCCACGAGCGGATCAACGAGCGGATTGACCACATGTTCAACGTTGGCCTGCAGGCCGAGGTCGAGGGACTGCTGGCAAAACATGGCAACCTCGGCCGAACAGCCGCACAAGCACTTGGCTATCGAGAGACCATTCGGCACTTCAATGGAGAACTGTCACTCGCCGAAGCGATCGAAAAGGTGAAGGCCCGCACACGACAATTCGCCCGTCGTCAGGAAACTTGGTTTCGCAGCCTTACCGAATGCCGACGCGTGGAAATGGGCGAAATGTCCGTCAGTGAGCTCGTCGATGAAATGATCTCGCAGCAGGACGGATAGCGTCGCCAATCGTAAGTTTTTGCTGTCGCTGCATGCTAAACGTCACTGAAAACCGGTGGGCGCCGAGTGAACCTTCGCGCCAAGACGACGCCGGACTACAATGCCGGACTTGTCTTGCATTGGAAATAAGCCGGCCATCGGCCGATGAACGATTGTCAAGGAGCTGAAATTGCTGCGAACGCACACATGCGGGGATTTGCGCAAAGACCATTTCGACCAGTCCGTTACCCTCTGTGGCTGGGTCGACAAGTACCGCGACCACGGTGGCGGGGTCTTCGTCGACCTCCGCGACCGATATGGAGTCACTCAGGTCGTATTTGATCCTTCATCGGGTCTCGTCGAAGAAGCGGCCCGATTGCGGTCAGAATACGTGGTAAAAGTCACCGGAACGGTCTCCGAGCGCCCTCAAGGCATGGCGAATTCCAAATTAGCGACAGGGGCCATCGAGGTACGAGCCACTGAGCTCGAGGTGCTCAATGCGAGCGAGACCCCGCCGTTTCAGCCCAACCAGTCGGAGCTTCCCGGCGAGGACACACGACTTAAATTCCGTTATCTCGACTTGCGACGGTCGGCCATGCAGGACATTCTCCTGCTACGTAGTCGCATCATTAAGGCGATGCGAGACCACTTTGACGAACATGGGTTTATCGACGTCGAGACTCCAATCCTCGGTCGAAGCACACCCGAAGGCGCTCGCGACTACTTGGTCCCCAGTCGCGTACACAATGGCACATTCTACGCGCTGCCTCAGTCGCCCCAACTTTACAAGCAGATCCTGATGATTGCTGGATACGACCGCTATATTCAAGTCGCTCGTTGTTTTCGCGATGAGGACTTGCGAGCCGATCGCCAACCCGAGTTCACTCAGCTGGACATGGAAATGTCCTTCGTCGACACGGACGATGTGATCGGTATCATCGACAGCTTGGTCGCCAAACTAGCCAAAGACATTTTGGGTATCGAAGTGACGCTGCCATTGCCTCGCATGACGTACGACGAGGCGATGTGCCGTTTTGGCCACGACGCCCCCGATCTTCGCTTCGGAATGGAACTCATCGATTGCACTTCCATCGCGAAGGAAACGGCTTTTCGAGTGTTTCGAGGCGTCGCTGACAGTGGCGGCTTTGTCCGCGGCATTCGCGCCGAGGGTGCTGCTTCACAGTATTCGCGAAAAAAGATCGACGAGTTGACGGACTTCGTAAAGGAAGACTTTGGCGCCAAGGGACTCGCCTGGTTTCGGGTCGAGGACGACGGCAGTTTATGGTCACCGATAGCCAAGAACTTGGAACCAGAGGTGCTGAAGAAAATCAGCGAACGCATGGAGGCCGAGCCCGGCGACTTGCTACTATTCATCGCCGATAGCTGGGAGGTTAGTTGCAAATCGCTGGCTGCCTTGCGCAAACGCCTAGGCGCAGAGTTAAACTTGTACGATTCGGATCAGATGCACTGTTCATGGATCGTCGAGTTTCCGATGTTCGATTGGGACGACGAAGGAAAACGGTGGGTCGCGATGCACCACCCGTTCACAGCTCCCCGTTTACAAGACATGCCGTTGTTGGATGACGATCCTGGCAAATGTCGGGCACGGGCCTACGACTTGGTCATCAACGGTTACGAGGCCGGTGGCGGGACGATTCGTATTCACGATCAGGGCGAACAGTCAAGGGTGTTTGAGTTGTTGGGCATGGATGCCGAATCGGCGAGAGAACGCTTTGGCTTTCTTTTGGATGCCCTAAAACTGGGTGCACCACCTCACGGCGGTATCGCACTGGGGATCGACCGCTTTGTCATGCTCTTCGCAAAGTTAGACAATATTCGCGACTGCATCGCGTTTCCCAAAACGCAGCGAGCTACAGACATGATGACCGAAGCCCCCGGCAGCGTCGACAATGTTCAACTTGAAGAGTTGGGAATCCGCTTGGTAAGAAAACAGCAGAACACCGACACATAAAAAGCGACTTGCGGTTAGATAGTTTGGAGTGCGGTGCCTTGTCACCGCTTTTGTTTAGAATTTGCCTGAACCTCCCGCACAGGACGCGACAAAAAATCTCTTGAGAGCGATCCAATGCACCGACCGATCTGCACCTCGTTTCATTCTTACATTTTGTTTGCGTTGATCGCGGCCACCGTTGGGCAGCACCTAGCTGCGGCAGATCTGAAACAGCAACTTCGCCCTATCATCGACAATCATGATGGCGATGTCTCGGTGGCCATTCGCCACCTAACGACTGGAGAATCGTTTCAATTCCGCGGCGATGTGGCAATGCCCACAGCTAGCTTGATCAAGTTCCCGGTAATGATCGAGGCCTATCGCCAGATCGAATCCGGGAAACTAAAACTCAATCAGCCAATCATACTTCGCGATGATGACAAGGTACCGGGATCAGGCATTCTCACTCCACATTTCTCGGCCGGTACAACACTCTCGCTACGCGACGCAATTCAGCTGATGATCGTCTACTCGGACAATACGGCAACCAATTTGGTGATCGACCAAGTTGGCCTAAAAAACGTCGGTTCGACGATGGAGTCTCTCGGCGCAGGGAAAACAAAGATCTACGCCAAGGTGTATCGGCGTGATACGACGATCGCAGCAGCGAAGAGTCAAGAGTTTGGCTTGGGAAGTACGACTGCCCTGGAAATGGTCAGTCTGTTTGCCGAGTTGGATGCCGGGCGGCTCATATCGCAAGACGCCTGCAAGCGAATGCGCAACCATTTGAGTCAGTGCAACGATCGCTCGAAGCTGTTCCGAGAACTTCACTCAGAGACGAAGTTGGCTCACAAAACGGGAGCCGTCTCCCGAGCTCGTTGCGATGCGGGCTTATTAGAAACTGCCACCGGTACCGTGGCAATTTGTGTGTTGACCGCCAACAACGAGGACCGCCGATTCAACAATGACAACGAAGCCGACGTGCTCATCGGCAAGATTGCAAACATCACATACCGTCATTTTTCTCTCAATGCAAAGCCGACCGGCCCAACCCACGAGACGCTCAAGAACGGCGACCATGGACGCGTCGTCGAATTCCTGCAGAAGACGCTGAACGTGCGGCTTAAACCAACGCCCCAACTCTCCGTCGACGGTGACTTTGGTCTCATGACGCAAGCGGCCGTGCGGCGATTTCAGGAACAAGAAGAGCTGGATGCGACAGGAATCGTCGATGTGGCAACTTGGAAGGCACTAGGGCCGCTAGTCACCGCTGACGCAGCAGTTCCTCCGCCAGAGGCGGTAAATAAGGAAGAATTGACAACGGCAGAGGCCGAACGGTTGGACGGACCGCCGTTCGTCACATGTCGAGCGTGGTACGCAGTCGACGGGTCGACTGGCAACATACTGAGTGGCGAAAACGCCGAACGAGTGTTAGACATCGCCAGCACTACCAAGGTGATGACTGCCTACATCGTATTCACTGCGGCCAAAGCCAAACCGACCATCTTGGATGAAATGGTTACGTTTTCCGAGCGGGCCGACCGGACGCCCGGATCGACTGCGGGTGTAATGGCAGGCGAGCGAGTTTCCGTACGCGAGCTCCTGTACGGTTTGCTGCTACCATCTGGAAATGACGCCTCTGTTGCACTCGCAGAGCATTTCGGGCCGCGGTTGGCTAAGTCGTTCAATGTAGCCACCGCTGACACCGACCCTTTGAAGCAGTTCGTCAACGTCATGAATCGGACCGCAGAGGCGTTGGACATGTCGAGCTCTCATTTTGAGAACCCTCACGGACTTACGGCTGCCGGCCACAAATCCACCGCGAAAGATATGGCCAAGCTAGCTTGGTCGGCCTATCAGCTTCCAGAGTTCGGAAAGTACGTACAAACACGACAGCGCGGTTGTGCGTTGGTTGGCCCAGGCGAATATCACCGCAACGTGGTCTGGAAGAACACGAACCGGTTGTTGGGAACCAAGGGATATTTAGGCATCAAGACGGGGACCACAAGTGCAGCCGGTGCATGTCTGATTTCGATGTCGCAACGAGGCGACCGGACGATCCTTCTCGTCACTTTGGGAAGCGCCACTTCGGCAACACGTTACACCGATTCGCGCAATCTGTATCGATGGTTGTGGCTCAACCCACCACAACGCAAGTAGTCATCTCATCATCTTCCGTTTTCGATGAACTCCCAGTCGAGCGGTTGATGGCGATCAATAACGGGAAGAGGCTGCTCGATCGCTTCGAGGTACTTCTGAGCAGCTCCCGTATTGAAGACGACGATACGTTGGTCATCGCTCAGCCACCCTTGCTTCGACAGTTGGTCTAATGCTGAAATACAAGCTGCCGTTTCGGGACAGATGGCGATCCCAGTCGCTCGAGTTGCCGTTTGCATACGGCTCACGATCTGCTCTTCGGGCACTGCAATCGCAGTTCCACCGCTCTCACGAACCGCGTCGAGAATCATGAAATCACCAACAGCTGCCGGTACGCGAATACCACGGGCTATCGTGTCGGCGTTTTCATGCAGTGTGGCGAATCGTTCGCCGTCGTCATAAGCCCTGGCAATTGGCGCGCAGCCATCACTTTGAACCGAGACCATTTTGGGGAGCCGCTTGGAATCGAGCCAGCCGAGTTGAGTTAGTTCTTGAAACGCCTTCCACATGCCGATCAAACCCGTGCCACCGCCTGTCGGATAGAGGATCACGTCGGGGAGTTTCCATTGGAATTGTTGAGCCAGTTCCAGGCCCATCGTCTTCTTTCCCTCAATGCGGTAAGGCTCTTTCAGCGTCGACAGATCGAACCACTGCATTTTCTCCGCACCTTCGCGGACAATGGCTCCGCAGTGATTGATCAGACCGTTGACAAGAAACGTTCGGGCGCCCGCCAAAGCTGCTTCATGCTGATTGATCACGGGCGTATCTTCGGGCATGAAGACATAGGCCTCCATCCCCGCGCGAGCTGCGTAAAACGCGGCAGCCCCTCCTGCATTGCCGGCTGGAGATGGCCATGGTCATCCCTCGACTTTTGAAGCTACCGGTAGGCAGCCTCGACTCGTCTTTCACCCATACCTCTCGAACCCCTGCGTCCGTCGCCAGTTGAGGGCAGTTGATCACAGGGGTGATCGTCTCGCAAAGGCTGACCGGCGACACCTGGTCATCCAAGGGTAGCAATTCACGGTATCGCCACATCGTGGCCTCCCGTGCCGCCAGTGCATCGCGGTCGACGTGCTTCTTGATCCCCTCCAAATCGTAGCGAACCCAAAGTGGTCGGTCCTGGTGAACCGTCTGTAATTGGTTCGCATCCAACCGAGTCCCGTCAATTGCGCTTTCCAAGTGCGTCACAAACCGCATCGATACCTCTCCCTCGTCCTCGTTACAAACGACAAAATCGGCCCCTCAAAATGGGCCAGATGTCGCAAAACTGGGTGCTTCCAAAACCACACAGGGTAACATTCGAAGTAGGCTGATAGCAAGGATCCGACGAATGAAGAACATTCCATTCCATCTACATTTGCCTGCCTTGGCTCTGCTTATTCGACTGATCGGTCCGCCGACGGCGGTCGGAGCGGAATTGACGTTGCTCGATCGTTTGCCAAAGCCCAATCCGGATTTTACAGCCCAAGTCAAGGCTGCTCTTCAATCGGTGCCTTCCACGTTGCGAACGCGGGTAGCGGACGAAGGGTGGAAGATTGAGCTCGTGCGGCTGATCGTCGATCGAGTTCCGTCACTGCGACGACGAAGACCGGCCGGATGGCCACCGCGTAGCGGGTGGGAGAATGCGGATGCCGTTCACCTGCCGAAGCAAAAGCGGATCCTCATTGCCACACACCGATTCAACGGGCAGGGAAAGCTGGTCGAAACGACTCGAGTCGCGGCGGTGGTTCGACACGAGATGGGGCACGCGATCGACATGGTGCTTGGAGTCGACGGAACCGGCTATTCGGATACCGACGACTACATTTCCGCACATACGGCGGACCGTAGCCAGGTTCCGGAAGCTCAAAGAGCGCAGCTAGCGTACTACCTGCGTCCGAGTTCGCGCGCTGCCAGGCAAGAGTCGTTCGCAGAACTGATAGCGATGAAATATGGCGGCGGCACGGAAGGACGGCTCGCTGAACAACTGCGGTCGAGCCTCCCCAAGTGTAGCGGTTTGATCGAGAAACTGTTGGCAGAGTAAACCGCAACCGACACGCGAAGAACGCCATAACTCGCCCAACTGCAGGCTAGATTCTAGCTGGCTGGTCGCCACGCACCGGTTTGACCGTGGCAGGGGACCCGGGTATGGTGATCGCTTGTTGAACATCCTCAATATGCCCGCCAAATCGCCCGTTCTTACGGTGAAGGAGCTCCCCTTCATGTCGCTACTCCGATCGCTTGGTTTAAGAGCCAGCTGCATTGTCATCATGTCGCTATTGTTTGCCGATTTTGCAGCCGCAAAAACCGTGGTTTTCATCGCCGGAACCAAGAGCCATGGCTATGGCTCCCACGAACACAATGCGGGCTGCCAGCTGTTGGCAAGATTGCTTCAGCGCGCTCTACCAAACTACGAGATCGTCGTCCGCTTGAACGGCTGGCCAAAAGATGAGTCGGTTCTTGACGGCGCTGATGCGATCGTTATGTATGCGGACGGCGGTGGTCGACATCCGGTGATTCCGCACTTAGCGAAGGTCGATGCTCTCGCTGCGAAGGGCGTTGGAATTGTCTGCTTGCACTACGGAGTCGAGGTACCCAAAGGCGAACCGGGGGACAAGTTTCTTGATTGGATCGGTGGATATTTTGAAACCAATTGGTCAGTGAACCCACATTGGACAGCCGAATTCAAAAAATTCCCTAAGCATGAAATTACCCGTGGTGTGAAACCATTTACCATCAACGACGAATGGTACTACCACATGCGTTTTCGGGAAAACATGGAGGGAGTATCACCGATTCTAACGGCCATCCCGCCGGCGAGCACGCTCAGCCGACCGGACGGTGCCCATAGTGGTAATCCGCACGTGAGAAAGAAAGCGGGGCAGCCTCAACACGTCGCCTGGGCCTCAGAACGCCCCGATGGAGGTCGTGGATTCGGGTTTACCGGCGGCCATTATCACTGGAACTGGGGAGATCCAAACTTCCGCAAAATCGTTCTAAACGCCATTGTTTGGACTGCTCACGGCGAAGTCCCGCAGAACGGGATCGCCGACAAGCCCGTGACGCTGGAGCAACTGGAAGAAAATCAGGACTACAATCCGCCGAACAACTTTGATCGCGAGGCGATTCGAAAACGAATCAACTTGCCACCTTCGACGAACCGTCGACGCACCAGCAAGAATCGCGTTACCCCAGCCTTTCGCAGCAAGCCGGTGACCACTGCCACGCCCGGTCACGCGGTAGAAATAAAAGTCGACATTCGCGATGCGAAGGAATTGTACTTGGTGGTTGAAGACGGCGGCAACGGATACTCATGTGACTGGGCCGACTGGGCAGAACCACGGCTGATTGGACCCAAAGGCGAAATGAAACTCACCGATTTGAAGTGGGTTTCGGCAAAGTCAGGATACGGCCAAGTTCGAGTTAATCGCAACAACCAAGATCAACCGCTCCGCATCGCCGGGAAAACGGTCTCCTACGGGATCGGTACCCACGCCGTCTCGACTATCGCCTATCGGCTGCCGAAGGGCTACAGCGAATTTCGCGCACGCGGTGGGCTAGATAATGGGGGCACGGATCAATCCGCTTGCGGTGCTCAGGCTTCGGTCGTCTTTGCGGTCTACACAACGTCTCCCGGCCCCATCACCGCGGTTGCCGACGGCAATGAACGAACGCCCGAATCGGCACTCGCCGGCCTGGATGTTGCCGATGGATTGGAAGCAACACTCTTCGCCGCCGAACCCGACTTGCTCAGCCTGACTAATCTGGACATCGATCACCGTGGTCGAATCTGGGTCTGCGAAGTAGTCAACTACCGACGAAATAACGGCAAACGCAAAGCTGGCGACCGAATCCTGATCTTGGAGGATACGGATCAGGACGGCATTGCCGACACGTTCAAGGTCTATTACCAGGGCCGCGACATCGATTCAGCGATGGGCATCTGCGTGCTTGGAAACAAAGTCATCGTCTCTTCCTCACCAAACGTTTGGGTCTTTACCGACACCGATGGGGACGACAGGCCGGACACCAAGGAACTGCTCTTCAGCAAGACAGGCCAGCCACAACACGACCACTCAGCTCATTCGTTCTTGTTTGGGCCGGATGGAAAAATGTACTGGAATTTCGGGAACACTGGCAAATCCGTTTACGATGCCGAAGGGGTTCCGGTCAAAGATATCTATGGTCAAACCGTGGTCGACAACGGGAAGCCTTTTTTCGGCGGCATGCCGTTTCGCTGCAATCTTGATGGCAGCCAATTCGAAGTCTTGGCGCACAATTTCCGCAACAACTATGAAGTCACCGTCGACTCGTTCGGGAACATTTGGCAGTCCGACAACGACGACGACGGCAATCGGGGCGTTCGCATTAACTTCGTCGTCGAGCATGGTAACTATGGTTACAAAGATGAAATAACCGGTGCTGGCTGGCGGAGCGAACGTACGGGAATGCACGAGGACGTGCCAAAACGCCACTGGCATCTTCGCGATCCTGGCGTCATGCCCAACCTGTTACAAACGGGTGCTGGCTCGCCGACCGGAATCACTGTCTACGAGGGTCGTCTGCTACCGAAGAGATTCTGGGACCAAGTCATCCACTGCGACGCGGGCCCAAATATCGTCCGCGCCTATCCGGTCGTTCGTCGCGGAGCTGGCTACGAAGCCAGCGTCGAGATGATCCTCGAGGGAACGCGAGACAAGTGGTTTCGGCCAGCCGACGTCTGCGTCGCGCCCGATGGCTCGCTGTTCGTGACCGATTGGTACGACCCGGGTGTCGGTGGACACAATATGCAAGACCTCGATCGAGGAAGATTGTTCCGTATCGCTCCGCCCGGGACGCCTTATAAGGTCCCCAAACATGACTTTACGACGGTCGCAGGTTCGATCGTGGCCTTGGCAAGTCCAAATGCAGCGACTCGGTACCTCGCCTGGACGGCGTTGCACGAAATGGGACCCGACGCCGAAACGGCGCTGACGCAAGTCGTGGATCACGACGACAATCTTCGCATGCGAGCTCGAGCGTTGTGGCTGTTGACCAAGGGTCCGTTCGGAAGGAAACACATAGCAGCTGCTCTGACGAATTCAAATGAGGATCTAAGGATCGTCGGATTGCGTGCGGCGAGACAGACGGATTACCGAGTAGCCGACGCGGTGAAGGTGTTGTCTCGAGATAAATCAGCGGCCGTTCGTCGAGAAGTCGCCGTGGCACTACGCCAAGTCGACTCAGAATTGGCCGCCAAAATCTGGGCCGAACTTGCCGAACAATACGAAGCCGGTGACCGTTGGTACCTGGAGACTCTAGGGTTGGCGGCCGATGGTAATTGGGACGCTTGCTTGAAAGCGTTTTCGAGCCACAAGCCATCGTCGAAAGAGGCGCAGCAGGACATCCTCTGGCGTTCTCGAGGCTCACAAACTAGCCAGGAGTTGGTCAAATTGATTGTTGAGTCAAAGACGGTTGCCGAAGCGACTCGCTATTTTCGAGCGTTGGACTTCCAGGATGTGAATGGCCGTGGCCAAGCTGCATCGAGCCTGCTCCTGTCACAATTCAATGACAGCGTTACCAATTTTGCCCGTATTGAGAGCCTCGTACGTCTGCCCGCCGGGGGGCTGCAAGACCAAGCCCTGAGAGACCGAGTTGTCGCTTCCCTTCGAGCCCTGCCGCGGGATAGCCAGTTCGTTTCGCTCGTCAATAGTTTTTCACTGGACGAACTCTATCCGGAGCTAGTGACTCTGGTCCTTCAACGCCCCAACGATACGGCCGGCGCTGACGCTGCTCGCACGTTACTTAACAAGAACCAGGGCAATCGACTGGTAGAACTCGCCACTTCAGGCGACGCCGAACAAGCGGCGGCGACGATGACGGCGCTCGGCAACAGTGGTGCTCGACAGGCTTTGGATATTCTCCTGCCGATCATGAACAACAAGCAGGCCGACTCGCCAAGTCGTCGCGTAGCTGCTAAGTGCTTGGCAAAGATCCCTACTGGTGCCCAACGGTTGCTAAAAGCACAGGAAGACGGCAAGCTGGAACAACTCTTGCAATCGGCCGTCGCCTTTGACTTGAATCGTTCCAACGTACCGAAAATCCGCGAACGGGCGGCGAAGCTCTTCCCCCTTCCGGCGACCAAGAATTCGTCGCTACCTCCGATTGACACATTGCTCAAGCGGCGCGGCAATAGCGCCAGTGGCGGGAAGCTCTTTGCTTCAACGGCCGAATGTGCGAAATGCCATGTGGTCAACAAACAGGGCAAGGACATTGGACCCAACCTCACTGAAATCGGCTCGAAACTGAGTCGGGAAGCGTTGTTTGAGTCGATTCTGTTCCCCAGCGCAGGGGTGAGCCATAACTACGAAGGGTACATTATCGAGACCGAAGACGGCTTGGTGATCACGGGCGTATTGGTGAGCAAGACTGCGGATAAAGTCGTTCTCAAGACCATCGAAGGGATCCAACGCGAAGTCGCCGTCGATAACATCGCAGAGATGAGGAAACTTGTCATCTCATTGATGCCGGCTGACATCCAAAAGACAATGACGTTGGAAAACTTGGTCGACGTTGTGGAGTACCTTCAAACGCTCAAGAAAAAGTAGCAGGCAGAATTGCGACGGGAAAAGTAGTCGACGAGCGCGGCGAAATAGAGCTTCGCCGTCGTTTACGCTCGGGTCACGACTGGTATGCAGTGAGTCCCCCTTGAGAACAAACGGATCTTCCCATGACACACGACAGTTGGAATCGACGACAGTGGATGAAAAGACAAGGAGCCACGGCAGCAAGTTTGCTGGTGGGCGTGACTAGCCACTCCGCTCGAGCGGCCGGTGCCCTGGTGAAAGATATTCGTGTAATCAGCGAACAACCTGATTACTATCACGGTTGGTCCACGATGACGCAGGGACGTAAGGACGAATTGCTGCTGGTCTATTCTGGGGGGCGCGAATCGCATGTCTGTCCGTTTGGACGTGTGGAGTTGATGCGATCTCGCGATGAAGGACATACTTGGTCTTGGCCGGAAGTGATTTTGGACGGCCCGATTGACGATCGCGATGCCGGCGTTGTCGTTACTCCCAAGGGCGCAATCCTCGTGACAACCTTTACGTCGCTGGCCTACGAACCAATCCTTGAAAAAGCTCGCGCCGTACCAGAAAGTTGGGATACCAAGCGACTATCCCGATGGACAAACGCACACGAACGTTTGAGCAAAGAGTCGCGTCAGAAGGCACTTGGAATCTGGATGACAAGATCCAGCGATGGTGGGTTGACGTGGTCTCGACGCTTCGATCCTCTGGTCAATAGCCCCCACGGACCGATTGTCACGTCGGCAGACCGACTTCTTTACGCTGGCATCTCGTTGTGGAAGGAGAGCCGTCGCATTGGCGTCTCGGAATCGATGGACGACGGAGAGTCGTGGCAATGGTTGAGCGACATTCCCGTGCGAAAAGGTGATGCTGCCGCCAACTATCACGAGCTCCATATGGTGGAAGCCAATCCTGGTCGTCTCGTCGTCCACATCCGCAATCACAACACGACCAACTCGCGAGAGACTCTTCAGTGTGAGTCGAACGATGGCGGAAAGACCTGGTCGACACCGCACAGTATCAGCGTCTGGGGATTACCGAGTCATCTTCTGCGATTACGCGACGGTCGGCTCTTGATGTCATATGGCCATCGACGCAAGCCGTTCGGCAATCAGGCACGCCTAAGTGATGACCACGGTAATACCTGGAGTGAACCGTTGACGATATCAGACGACGGATCCAGCGGGGATCTTGGTTATCCCACAACCGTTGAATTAGCTGGCGGCGACCTGCTGACGGTCTGGTACGAACGGCTGGCAGACTCGCCGCGCGCTGTCCTTCGACAAGCCCGTTGGTCTTTGAAGTAGTCTTCCATTCTCACGCGGTTAACGACTCGACCCCGTGCCCAACCGCGCGTCGACGACGGTGGGCTCGGATACCAGTTAACGTGGCGTCGTACAGGATGTAGCCGAACACGAAACCGACCACGACGACAACGACGACGGCCCACAAGGGCCAGAAGATCTCGGCGAATCGGTGCCAATAGAATTGCCGGCGTTCGATTGTCCCGTACGCTGGGCGCCACAATAGGTTCCACCATCCCTGGGAAATCGGTTGCAATCCGAGCAGGAGTCGGCCGACCTTTTAGCATCCCCAATAGATGGGCACGATTGTCGCCGGGTTGGAGAGCCAGACAATCGGTAGGCTGATCGCCTTGTTGGCGCACAACAACCAGGTCAGAAAAAGAACGATCACCTGAATGCCGACGGTCGGCGTAAACGCCACAAACACACCAATCGCTGCACCAAGTGCGATTCACTCAGGTGGATCATCGGCGTGCAACACCGTGTGAATCCAAAAGTGAGACACGCGTTCGCGATACGTTCTGGGTGTCTGGAGCATGATCAACAGAAGTCATTCGAGGCCAGGTCAAGCGATTGTTGACTTATGGGGCGCTTTTTCCTTGGATCGGACGCGAATGTTGAGAATCTCAACAGCGAGAGCGAAAGCCATCGCAAAATAAACGTAATTCTTGTCGAAATGGGACCCGATGCCTTCCGCGACGAGCATCACACCGATCAAGATCAAGAACGACAGGGCGAGTATCTTGACCGTTGGCGTGTTTTCCACAAACCGGCTGACCGGGTTCGCGAAAATCATCATGACTCCTACGGCAATAACGATTGCCAAAATCATTACCCAGACCTGGTCAGCATCAACCATACCGATCGCGGTGATCACAGAATCGAGCGAGAAGATAATGTCCATCATGGCGATTTGCACCAGAGCTGCACCAAATGTCGTGACGCGACTTTTTTTTGCCGCAGCTTCCTCGGATTCGTCGTGATCCATCGTTTCGTGCATTTCGTGGACGCTCTGTCGAATCAAAAACAGGCCTCCGGCCAATAAGATCAGGTCCTTCACCGAGACTTCGTTCATGTGGGCTGAGAGCCACTCAAGCGGAATGCCCAATGACGTCAACGTGAAGATCGTTTCATCCAGTTGCATGATGAGTTTGATGGTCAACAACAGCACGATGCGCATACCCAACGCCAACAGTAGCCCAAGTTTCCGGGCGATTTCCTGCTTCTCGGCTGGCAAGCGGGACGTGACGATGGCGATAAAGACAATGTTGTCGATGCCGAGAACGATTTCCATCGCAACGAGTGCGACCAGCGCGACGAGACTTTGAACGATCGATGGGTCGGTGGCCAACTGGACCGCATTTGCTAGTAGAATTTCCATGAAAGGTCTCTTGAATCCGTGTGATTCCGTCGAGTTTCGTGTGCGCAATTCCCTTGTTCGCCGCACGCGATAGGGCACCCTACCCGCTGGCCAACGAACGGACAAGCACCCCAATCAGCATCCGTTTATTCGCCAGAATAGGGGTCCGATAACGGGTTGCCCCATTCCCCTTTCATCGTTCAACAGACGTGACGGCCATGCCGATCTTTTGAATCGACCAACGGGTTGCCAAATGAGGCTTCATTTTTCAGTAGTTCGCGCAGCAGGCAGCGATCCTTGATAAACTCTAAAAAGTTATTTACCAAAGTTGAGCTGTGATGTTCCAACAAAGTTTCGTCTTCGAGGGCCGGTCCATGACATCCCCCTTCAAATTGCATCGATTTCAAACATTGACGTTGTCAATCGCCATCTTGGCTGGTTTTGCCATCATTTCCCGTCGAGGTGTTACCCAAGACCAACGCTCATTACCTGGCGCTCGCGCCCAGATCAACGCGATCGACTATCCGTCGATTCAGGCGGCCCTAGATGCCGTACCTGCGGAAGGTGGCATGGTCGTTCTTCCCTCTGGCACGTTTGAGATTACCGAGCCACTCCGGATTACTGGCTCCGATGTCACTCTTGTTGGTGCTGGCACTTCGACGCTGCTTAAGAATACGAACGAACAAGGAGCCCCCACAATCCTGGTCGCCGACCCAGAGCTGGGAGACCCGAAGAGCGACGGCAAGCACAACCTCTGGAGAATTCGTATCGCCGAGCTGCGTTTAATCGGTAATGAAAAGAGCGGTAGCGGAATAGTCGCCAGACGGATTAACGAGATCTTTGTACAGGGCGTGACCGTCAGCTACCACGGCGGTGACGGTATCCAATTGGATCACTGCTACGAAGACCCGCGTGTATCCGATTCTCTGATCACTTACAATAAGAACACCGGTCTCGCCCTTCTCGGTTGTCACGACATTATTGTTTCGGCAAACCAATTTGAAGAAAATAATGACGCGCTGCGTTGTTTTAATGGATTCAATTTGACGATGACGGGCAACAACCTGGACGATCATTTGGGCCGCGGCGTGGTGATTGAAAACACGTACGGTAGTGTCGTATCGGGTAACATGATCGAAGAATGCCAGGGTGATGCAATTGTGCTCGACCGCGACTGCTATGGAATTGCGTTGAGCGCCAACGTAATCGCGCACAACGGTGGCGGGATTCGCTTGCTGGACGCACATGGCATCGCCGTTTCGGCAAATGCTATCACTATCATGAAATCAGATGCGTTACACATCTCAGCCTCAGCATCCAGAATTGCAGTCACGGGAAATGCGTTCAGCAACAGCTACATTGGTGAGAGTGAATTGCGAAGGCGTACCGATGACCTGCTAGCGGCCGGAATTCGTTTTGACAACGGCCACGGCGTCAGTTTTTCTGGCAACTCGCTATCTGGACTTTCGCCGCAACCGATTATTGTGGGTGGTTCGTTTCAAGGAGGCTTGTTGTTTGACGGGAATACCATTTCCGATACGGTATTGTCGAGTGAAGTATTAAAGCAACTGGACGCGACCGAAAACAATCTTCAGTTACCAGCTGTACAACCGCAATGACTCAACCGTCATCGTCAAGTCGACAATACTCAACTCGGCCTACTGCCGAAACGGCCCGCGTGCCGGAATCATGAGGATCCATGCAGGGCACTCGATTACCAGACCACGAAGTCGTGTTGCTTGGCATTGGGCACACCAATGCCTATGTGCTGCGTATGTGGCGCATGAAGCGACCGCCGCGGTCTCGGCTAACGTGTATTTCAGATTTTCCTATCGTGACGTATTCCGGAATGCTCCCTGGCGTCTTGGCCGGTCAATACAAGCCCGAGCAATTCGAGATCGACTTGGTGCGGCTATGCGCCGCCAACGGGGCACGTCTCATTCTTGGCAGTGTAATAGGCCTTGACCAGGAGACACAAACGCTTCAATTCGACGACCGTCCACCGCTTCCATTTGACGTGCTTTCTATTGGCGTCGGGTCCACTGTTCACCCGGTCGATGCGGACGCAAGTCCCGTCGAGTGCGATCCGAGACGGATACCGATCAAGCCAATGCAGACGTTTCTATTCAGGTTTCAGGAACATTTAGATCAGCTACCGGTGGAACGCGAAGCCACACGGCGGCTGGCGGTGGTCGGCCTTGGAGCCGGGGGCATTGAGATCGCCTTGTGCATCGGTCAGCTACTTCGGTCGGTACGCTCTGAAGAACGTTGGCAAGTGGTGTTGGTTGGAAGCTCCCCAACTCTTCTCCCCGAGTTTCAACCGTCGACCCAAAAACGCATCCGACGTGAACTTGAGCTCGCCCACGTCGAAGTGCGAACGGAGTGCCGTGTACGCTCGACGTCGGACGCTGGCCTGTTGCTGGAAGATGGTCAGACCCTGAACATCGATTTGGCGGTGTGGGCATCCGGCGCCACGGCTCCTGGCATACTCAACACTTTGGGATTACCGATCGATGATCGCGGATTTCTGCTCGTCGACGAGAATCTCCAATCGACCGGCGGAATGCCAGTCTTTGCCGTCGGCGACGCGGCAGCTCTACCTTTCGAACACGTGACAAAGGCCGGCGTTTACGCCGTCCGGGAAGGTCCGATCCTCTGGGAGAATTTACAGAAGATTCTTCGCAAAGAACGGCTCGTTCCGTACAAACCGCAACGCGACTTCTTGAGGTTGCTGAACACGGGTAACGGATCAGCGGTGGGCCAATATGGCCGACTTTCCTTTGCCGGCCGTTGGGTGTGGAAACTCAAAGATCGCATCGACGTCCGTTTCATGGAGAAATACCAGAACTACGAGCCGATGGAAATGCAGCCGGAGGCTGTGGATGCGGACGAGGCGATGCGCTGCCTGGGCTGTGGTGGCAAAGTAGGAGGGAGTGTTTTGCAGCGCGTCCTACAACGGATTGAACCGTTCGAGCGTGAAGAAACGATTGTGGGCATTCGTGGCGGCGGAGACGATGCGGCTTTGTTGGCGCCAGTCGCAGGCCACCAATTGGCAGCCACCACAGATTTCTTCGTCGCTCCGTGGGACGATCCTTATCACGTCGGACGGATCGCGGCTCTCCATGCGGCCAGTGACTGCTTCGCCATGGGAAGTGAACCGTTCGCAGCCCTGGCAAACGTAACGTTGCAACTGGGAAAACCCCGCCGGCAGGAGGAGAGTCTGTTTCAACTGCTCACGGGTGCGAACGATGCTTTCAAGGAAATGCGAACCTCGCTTGTCGGAGGCCATACGATCGAAGGGACACAATTGGCCGTCGGCTTCGCTATTCTGTCTCAGCACGATGAGTCGGCATTGCTAAAATCCCAAATGAGGGAAGGTGACGCGTTGGTGATCACCAAACCGATCGGAATCGGCGTGTTGTTAGCCGCCCAAATGCAGGCACGCTGTAAAGCCCCTTGGTGGCCACCATGCCTTGCGTCGATGTTGGCAAGCAACGGCCCAGCCGCCATGATTGCTCGCCAAATTGGCGTTCATGGAATGACCGACGTTACCGGATTCGGCGTCGCCGGGCACCTTGGCGAAATGCTCAAAGGATCCGGCCTCTCCGCCGAGATCGAAGTGGCCGCCCTTCCTCTCCTGCCCGGTGCGGTCGAACTGACGCGAGAAGGCCTGGAGAGTACGTTGGCGCCGGCCAATCGGGATTGGGAAGAGATCATTCGAGTGAACGAAAAACTTCGATTGACTCCGGAGTATGCGCTTCTATTTGATCCACAGACGTCCGGTGGACTAATGATCGCGGTTGCGGATGCAGAATGTGATCGCCTTCTTGACCGACTTGCCGCAACCGATACACCCGGTCACCGAATCGGCAACGCGATGTCGGCCCGTGATGGTTACATCGAGTTGGTATGTCGTTAGAGGGCTGTAGCTTTGGAGTACGGTGACTGGAGCTTTTATTTGGATCGAGGTGAGCCGTGCAAGACGAACGACCCATTCAGTCGCCGCATACGCGGCGAGCGGATAACCCCGGTACACGTACTCCACAGACTCGCGCCTGTGGCTACATGCGTTCGCGGCCTTCGCCGCGAGATGCAGCAGCGCAACCGACGTTGCTAAAGTGATAAAGAAAAACACCCACGGATGTGGCGACATTCAACGAGTCAACACCTCCACTCATTGGCAAGGTAACTCGGCGATGGCAGGCCGCGACCAGAGCGAGTTCCAGGCCCCGTCCCTCGTTCCCAAACACCAACGCGAATCGATCGCTTGCACCGACCGTTTGGAGAGACTCGGCCGATTCGTCCAAGACGGTCGCGAATACATCGATCCCAAAATCGTGCTTCATTGACCTTAGGTTTTCCGGCAGGTCGTCAACAAAATCGACGGACATATCAAATACGGTCCCCATGGAAACGCGGGCAACGCGCCGCGAAAAAATGTCGCCGCATGCGGGGCCAACCACCATTCCATGGCATCCGAAAGCGGCTGTATTTCGTACTACTCCACCCAGATTCTCACGATCGCTAATCTGGCTGCATACGACCAACTTGACCGATTGGTGACGGCTGGCCAGGTCCTGCCATCGCACGGCTTGTGGGCGATATCCACAGGCCATGATCCCGCGGTGAAAATTGAATCCAACAAGCCGATCTATCAATTCTCTACTGGCAACGTAGAGAGGGATCCCGTCGTCCAATAGATCAGACACTCGTTCGACCTGCTGGCTCTCCGCCAAGACGGAATGTAGGCGGTGTCGGCTGTGCAACAAACGCCAAACCAACCAGCGACCCTCGGCGACAAACAACCCCATCTGCTCTGCCGTCTGCGCGCCGCGCAGATCGCGATAAGGGGCCAGGCGAGGGTCGTCGATTGATTCGATGGAAATCAGCGGCATAATAACGTTGTTAATGGTCGTGCGATTTCAGGCTTTGGTCTTGGTCGCATGCACTCTATCCTCCGCCGACGTCGATCGGTGGAGAATCATCTTAAGCTTAACTCTTCAATTATCGAGTGTTCCATGAGCGTTTTTTTTCGGCGAACGTCACGTCCGCAAGTGGTGGGCATGATCCATGTGGCCGCTTTGCCCGGCGCCCCGGGCTATCGATCTGATTTTGAAGCCGTCATGGCGTCGGCCATCGCAGACGCTATTTCGCTGGAAAATGGCGGGGCCGATGCAGTGATGGTCGAGAACTTCTTCGACACACCGTTTCCGTCCGGCGATTCCGCCGCTGTGACAATCTCGCACCTCACGGCTATTGCGATCGCTGTGTCGAGGGAGATCAAAATACCAATGGGCATCAATCTGCTCCGCAACGATGCCATCGGCGCGCTGGCCGTGGCCCAAGCCAGCGCCGCGCAGTTCATACGCGTCAACGTGCTGGCTGGAACCCGCGTTACCGATCAAGGCCTTATCAACGGCGACGCCTATCGCGTTATGCGGGAACGCTCTCGCTGTGGTGCTCATCATATCGGTATTGCGGCCGATGTTGATGTGAAACACTCGGCTCCGTTGACAAAACGTCCCATCGAAGAAGAAGCGACAGAACTTGCCGGACGAGGTGGAGCTGACGCCATTATTGTCTCAGGTTCAGCAACAGGAAGATCTACGAGCCATCAAGACTTGAGACAAGTGCGAAATGCGTGCCCCGATTCATTCCTAATGGTTGGTAGCGGAGTGGATGTACAGAACGCGAGTCAACTGGCCGAACACTGTGACGCGATGATTGTTGGCTCTTCACTCAAGACCGAAGGCCAGATCACTGCCCCTGTCGACGTGGAACGTGTTAGACGACTGATGAATTGCCTCGTGTGATCAGCCGCTTGCGATCCCCTGCTGGCTCTGCTCCGGCTTCATGTGGTACACAACTGGGTCCGCTTCACAATAGAAACCTCCTCCGCTCGCTGACGCTTTGGGTTTCTACGCTTGGTCGTCGAGTGCATTGACAGCAGCGAACTCGCGACCTTCCAGCATCGCTAGACTGGCGCCTCCGCCGGTACTTACATGAGTCACCTGCTCTGCGAAACCAAGTTGTTGAATTGCCGCAGCGCTATCACCGCCGCCGATAATACTCACGCCCTCACTGTCAGCAACGGCCTGAGCCACCGCGCGTGTGCCTTCGTCAAAGGGCGGCATCTCGAAGACGCCCATAGGCCCGTTCCATACTACGGTTTTCGTTGTAGCGATCAACGCGGCGAATTCCCTTGCCGTCTGAGGACCGATGTCTAAACCCTCGAACCCTTCCGGAATCTCACCTGACTTGACGACTCGTTTAGTACAGTTGGCCGAAAAGTCGTCGCCACAATGTGTGTCGACGGGGAGTACCAGCTTGTCTCCGCCCTTTGCAAGGAGCTCCACAGCCAAAGCCACCTTCTCTTTTTCGACGAGGCTATTGCCGACTTGGCCACCTCGAGCGAGTGAAAAGGTGTAGGCCATGGCGCCACCAATTAGGATTTTGTCACATATATCCAGCAAGTTACTGATCACATTGATCTTGTCCGAGACTTTGGCGCCCCCGAGTATGGCGACAAAAGGACGTTCCGGACTGGCGATCACGTCACTGAGATACTGAATTTCTTTGGCGACCAAATAGCCGACGACCTTGGGTTTGTCTGCCATGGCTAACGGCACCGCCAACATCGAGGCATCTTTGCGATGACAGGTCCCAAAGGCATCGTTGCAGTAGGCGTCTGCCATATCTGCCAGTCGTTTAGCGAACGACGAATCGCCCGACTTTTCTCCGGCCTGAAAACGCAAATTCTCCAGCACCAAGACCTGGCCGTTGTGAAGTGCGGCCGCCTTGGCCACTGCATCCTCACCAACGATGTCCGATGCAAAGAGAACGTCCCGGCCGAGCAGTGACTGAAGCACTTCGGCCACAGGCCTCAGACTATCCGTTTCGTTCGGCTCGCCCTTGGGACGTCCCAAGTGACTCATCAGAATCAATCGGCCTCCACGTTCAATCACGGACTCGATCGACGGCAGCGCCATGCGAATTCGCCGATCGTCGGCGATGCTGCCGTCATCGTCCAACGGAACGTTAAAGTCCACCCGCATGAGGATGGACTTCCCGGCTACGTCTATGTCGCAAATCGATTTCTTCGCCATCAATGATCCTCTACCGTTGGCTGAGCCGCGTATCGATTACTCGAGTTGCCGCATGACTTTTCGCAGAAACGGACCATTTTACCAACGACACCATTTTCCACGAGGCCCCGCAGGCGTCGACTCGCATGAGATCGGCGGACAATTGGCCCCAGTCAAAAAGCGGCCATGCCAGCCGTGCATCGCAGCAAAACGGTTACGAGCAAATAGAGTCCGTAGTGCAGGGCTCCGTTGCCGAAGTCGATTTCGAAAGAGGCCGCGGATGTAAGCGAGCCGATGAGCAGCATGGGTGGCACTACCAACAAGAGTTGAAAGAGCTCCACATTGCCACTTAACAAATAGTCTTTCACTGCCCAGCAATAGACTCCCCACAGGACGGCATACACGGCGCCGCAAATGAGGGATCGCACCAACAAATCGAGTCCCCGATAGGGCTCCAGTTGGTCGTTGCGTAGAAACGTGTATCCACCGACCGCGAGCAATGGCCCTAACACGATCGCCCCGGCAGCGACGAATGCTGTGGGGGCCTCGCCCATCGACCGCATGATCAACGCGACCACAAACGCGATGACGACGAACAACCCAATTCCGGCCGCCCACACCCAGGAAAAATTCGTCTCTTGCCGCGATATGGGGCGGAGGACCGACTGACCCTGACTATCCTTGGGACCGAATGCATCGGGAGCGTGAACAACAACCTCGTCCACTGCCTCGGGGATCTTGATCTTTTGCTTACACTTCGGGCAGGGGCCTTCTTTGCCACCAAATTTATCGCTAACCGTAAATCGAGCGTGGCACCCTGGGCAGATCACTTGAATTGGCATGTTGATATGCTCCCGGGCACCAGGATCGCAGTAGGAGATAGCGAGAAATGAGGATGTAATGTGCCACAATCTTCGACCACGTCAAGACTCGGCGACTTTTCTATTTTGCCACCGACCGGTTGAATTGGCCCCTAATTCTAGATTTATCGTCCGCTCCATGGGGAGTGTGGCGGGTGTTGGGCTAGCGGTCCATTCGGTAGATTGTCACCCTGTTCACTGTTGAAAGTTCTTTTTCTAGGGTCGTCGATCCACCCACCGGTGACACGCATGTTGCAGCTCGAAGATATACCGGAAATTCGCAGCCTTACGTTACGTCAGGATCTGTTGCGAATCCCGGATCAGCTGGACATTCCGCTCTCCCCGCGCGTGCGAAACATCATCGACACTCCCGAATTTCGTCGGCTATCTCGTATTTCACAGCTCGGATTGGTCTCTCTGGTCTATCCGGCCGCCCATCATTCCCGTTTCGAGCACAGTTTGGGCGTCTATCGACTGGCTCTGTTGTACTTGCAGCAACTCGCTGGCGACGAACGATTTGTCAAGTTGATCTCCACGTCCGACGCCGAAGTGTTGATCGTGGCAGCGCTGCTTCACGATTTGGGACACTGGCCGTTTTGCCACCCAATCGAGGACATGCGATTGCCGGGCGTACCCGAGCACGAGATGTTCGCAAACAGCTTTCTCCTTTCTCCGTGATGAATGGGGCATTCAACCTCGAGATGTCGTCTCACTGCTTTCCGCCAAACCCCGCGCGCCGAGCGCACGAGTATTGCAGAGCATCCTGTCAGGTCCAATCGACATCGACAAAATGGACTACTTACAGCGGGATAGCCTCCACGCTGGTGTCCCCTATGGAAAGAACTTCGATCAGCAGCGGCTCATCGCCAGCCTCTGTCTAAATTCTAACGACACCGGCCTGGCCATCAGAGACAAGGGGAAGACGGCAGCCGAGATGATGGTGTTTGCCCGTTACGTCATGTTTAGTGAAGTCTACTGGCACCATGCGGTGCGCGCCGCGACAGCCATGCTTCAGCGAGCGTTTTACCTGCTCCACCATACACTGGACCTCGACCGACTGTTTCGTCTGACAGAGCACGCGTTCACTCGCGCGATGCGTGACGCAGCCGGAAACGGACCTGCCCGAGACCTACTGGAAGGCCTGTTTGGACCGACAAGAGTACTCTACAAACGAACTGCCCAATTCAGTTATTTCCAAGACCATGATCGTTACATGCAGCTCGCTCGTCGTCCCTATCCATGGTTGGCTGCCTGTGCCGAAGAACTCGCCTTGCGACTGAGCCATCAGTTAGGCAGCCGCGTCGCACCCCACGAAGTGCTCATCGATGCGCCGCCGACTCAACTGGAGGTGGAATTCAAGATCGAAGTACATTTCCCGAAAGAGTCGATCTATCGTGAATTGGGCGAAGTTTCGCCAGTCGTGCAGACACTCGCCAAAAAGCAATTTGACGACTATGTGAAGCGAGTGCGTGTGTTCTTGCATCCGCGAGTCCGAGACGCTCTGGGGCCTGCAGAGGAGCTCGGACCACTACTCGATGCCGCCATCACGGCCATGGAACGCTAGAGTGGAATCTAGCCACTCGATGCGAGAGGGAGAAAGGCCGTGAATCGCGGCATCCGCCGCCAATCGTTCCGTGTTTCTTTTTCGATCATCGGGGAACTCGAGAACTGGGGTGCCGCCCGTTTACACCGAACAACGGCCAACGACTGCCCAAGATTACCGTCCCGCACAAACGCCGTCGCACTTGCCATCTCCAACGACGGAACTCCCCCCACCAATCTTCTACCCCACAACTATTGGCCCCGGACCAATTGTCCCCGCGATAATGGAAATCGAAGCACTATCAAACGCGTTTGTCGACGAACCGTTTTCCGCTCGTATACGACAAGATGGAGCTCGGTTGATTCTCAAAGACGTGAAGATCGCCGGATTGTCTTTGCTGAATACGAAAATTGTGGAGCTCGCAACACTGTTGCGGACGGTCGTGGTCGGCAATTACCAGTTGGTCAGTCGTAACGCGCCGTCGAGCGCCGCTCGACCAACCCTACGATCATCGCCAGCCACGTACTAGACACCGCCGTCGACTTAATGGCATTTACCCCCACCGGCACAGAGCCTGTGGGGATCGCGAGTTTTCACGGTCGACAATTCTAGCGACGATCGGTGGAGAGAGAACTCGCCAGACGGCTCTTCATTTGGGAGGGGCCAACATACCCAGGGAACTTCTCGACGCGTTTCGTCCCCGGATAGATGATCACCGTCGTCGGAAAGACTTGGACCTTGTAACGCCGTACTAGCTGAGGATCTTGCCGGTACTTGACGCGGACAGGCACAAAGGACTCGCGAAGCTCTTTCGCAATCTCCTCGTTAGCATACGTGTCCCGCTCCATTTTCTTGCAGTAGTAGCACCCGTCCATCGACAGGAACAACAGGAGCGGCCGTTTCTTATCCTCGGCCGTTTTCCAGGCCTTTTCGAATTCCGACTGCCAAGTGAAGCCGCTGACCGACTTGCCATCATCAGGTTTGACGGTACTTGGCTTGCTCTTCTTGGGTTCGACCGCATCCAGGCTAGGTACGACCGATAAAAGGAACACCGAAACAACAACTACCCGCAGAACCAATCGCATAACATCATCTCCATAAGGATGCGTAAAGCCCTCCGTGACGCGACTACAGCGGGCGAATTGCAGGGATTAGCAAAGAGGGGAAGGATAAGAAAAATTCAACGGCCGTCAACCACCCGTCGGTCTGTTACGCTTCGTCGTCGCCAAATAAGCCACCCCCCACTTGAACAGTGGTCCGGTCACGGCTTTGCGGATAGTAGAGTCAATCGCACCGGTAGTGTTGGCTGGACGGCTCGCCAGCTCTCCAACCCGAATGTGGCACTGGCTTCGCCAGTGTTTTCGTCCGTGGGCCTGCGAACAGCACACGCTGTGGCCGGCCGCGTTCGCGGCCAGGATTGACTTAACTGGGCGCTGCCACGTAGCAGCAAACGGAGCGATAAGGCAGCACCAATCGCCGACTTCGTGGAGGCTTTGGGCCGTCGAATTTCGGGTAGACATCTTTGGGAGGTGCCGCGCAGGTGTCGATGAACAACCTCCAAGATGTCCCCTTGGCCACTGGCGGAAGAATGAACTCACGGCGGTCCGCCGAGCCATTCGCCAACAGCATGACGTCGCGAGCGTGGGCGTCAGCCGTTGGGGCGCTGAGCAGGGCGATGAACGCTGGGTCGCCTTCACCCCAATCGACCGCCGTGCCCAATGCGCTGTACCAACTAACGTCCGGCAACTCGCCCTCGCGTTCCGGTTTCCCGGTCATGAATTCCTTTCGACGGACAGTCGGCTGTTCTCGCCTAAAATGGATCAACGCTTTTGCAAATCGCAACATGTCGGCGTTTTCTTCAACGAGGTCCCAGTTGAACCAGGAGATTTCGTTGTCCTGACAATAGGCGTTGTTATTACCATTCTGTGTGCGGCGAACTTCATCACCAGAAACCAGCATCGGCACACCTTGACTGAGGATCAATGTGGCCAGCATGTTGCGAATCTGTCGCGAACGAAGTTCATTGATGATCGGTCGACGTGTGATTCCCTCGACGCCGTAGTTTTCGCTCAGGTTGTTGTTCTCTCCATCTCGATTCCCTTCGCCATTTTCCTCGTTGTGCTTCTCTCTGTAGGTGACCATGTCGTTGAGAGTGAACCCGTCGTGCGACGTGACAAAATTGATACTACAGTAGGGTGGACGGCCGGTGCCCTCATACAAGTCACTAGAGCCTGAGAGCCGCGTCGTAAAAGCTCCCAGCGTCCCCGGATCGCCCCGCCAAAAACGGCGTACGTCATCGCGAAACCGTCCATTCCACTCCGCCCAATGCCTCTCTTGTCGCAAATCTCCCCAGCGAAAATCACCGAACGAGCCGACCTGATAGGCGCCAGCGGCATCCCATGCTTCCGCGATGATCTTGGTATCCGCCAACAGCGGGTCTTCGGCAATCGCCTCGAAATCAGCGCACCCGAGCGGTCTCGACTGAGTATCGACGCCAGGTCAAATCGGAATCCATCAATGTGGTAGTTGTGGACCCAATGTCGCAGGCAATGGAATATCATTTCGCGGACGATCGGGTGGTTTCCATTGACCGTATTGCCACAACCCGAATAGTTCGCGTATCGGCTTCCGCTGTTTTCTAGAATGTAATAGACACGGTTCTCCAGGCCCTTAAAGCTGAGCACGGGCCCCCGTTCGTTGCCCTCGCAGGTGTGGTTAAAAACGACGTCCAGAATGACTTCAATACCCGCTTGATGCAGTGCCTTAACCATCTCCTTGAATTCGGTCACCTGACAGCCCGGTTCACTCCCCGACGCATACCCTCGGTGTGGTGAGAAAAATGCCATGGAGTCGTAACCCCAGTAGTTCCCCCGCTCGGGAATTTGGCCCAAAATGTCGCGAATGGGGAATTCGTGAATCGGCATCAACTCGACAGCCGTGATACCGAGTGACTTGAGGTAGGGGATCTTCTCGATCACGCCCAAATAGGTGCCAGGGTGTTTTACGCCGCTGTTGGCGTTCATGGTGAACCCCCGAACGTGCATTTCGTAGATGATCGTCTCGGAGTAATCCAACCTCAAATGCCGATCGCCCTCCCAGTCAAAAGCATCGTCGATGACGACGCATTTTGGTGGTCGAATGATGCCGTCAGTGTGCGGTTGAAACTCGCCGGCCAGAGCCTTGGTGTAGGGATCGATCAATCGGCAGTCGCCGTCAAACCACTGGCCGTTTTCGGGGTCGTGCGGCCCGTCCGCCTGTATGTGGTACAACTGCCCTTTGTTGAGACCATTTACGAAGATGCTCCAAATGTCTCCCCAACGATCCGTTTTCCGTTCAAAGTGAATGACCTCCGACGGTTCGGTATCTTCGACTCGATCGTATAGGAGCAAACGCATTTCCGTCGCCGAACGGCTGAAAATCACAAACTGAATGCCGCCTTCGTGCACAATGGCACCGTACGGCAGGGTGTGATTGAACTGGAGTTTGGGATGAACGTGTCGCATCAGCATATTGAGTTGATTCTCGTCGTTTGATTAGGTGCGTTGGCGTGTTGTCAGCTTCCACGAGATGAATAACACCCGCTGCGAGCAGTGGCTCAAATTCCCCCTCAATTCTTGTGAGTTTCCGTCAAATCGCCTTAGGTCGTATGCGTCAGGGAATTCGGTTGGGTCGGCGTGAGTTAACGGGTGGGATGGCGTGAACTATCGAGCGTGATTGACGACGATAATGCCCATGGTTACGGAGCCAAACATGGAGCAGGCAGTGTCATTCCACGGCCCCCAAGTAGTGGGGACCATGAGACATCCGCTCACTCCTTAACATTGTCGGTTATCGGTAGGCTGAAAAAACAGTTTTGTCCGCCAATCCTCACGGCATGTACGATTCGCAGAGCCACATGACGATCCGACCGCTCGTTGCAAAAACGGTGGTGCAGCCTTAGAATCCAACCTCTTGAGCGACGTGGGCTGGGCAGACGCCACGTTGCTGTGTTCACGACCGTCACAGATTACCGAGCCCCTATCGGCCTCCCCATCAACCCAGCGCCAACGCGGCATTATTGAATACTTGAGCAAACATGGGTGAATCTGACGGCCAGCAAGACGCGAATGTCAAGTCGCTCGGCGCAAACGGCGATGGCAAGGTCGTAGTCGAGGCGGAAACAGCCGGCGTAACCGCTGGTGACGACGGACTAACCTACAAAGATTCCGGTGTGGATCTTGAGGTGTACGAGCAATCGATGGCTCGTCTGCCGCGGTTGATGCACCGGACGTTTTCTCCGCGAGTTTTACAATTAGACGGCGGCTTCGCCGGCCTGTTTGAACTCGATTTCACCAGCCGGCTCTTTGCCCGCAACTACCAGTCGCCCGTGATGGTTGCCTGCACCGATGGCGTCGGGACGAAACTAAAGATCGCTTGCCTGACGCAACTCCACGATACCGTTGGAATCGACTTGGTAGCCATGTGCGTCAACGACGCCATCTGCTGCGGGGCCGAACCGTTGTTTTTTCTCGACTACATCGCCATGTCACACGACGATCCATCGCTATTGGAACAGATCGTTGAAGGGATCAGCGAAGGCTGCTTGCAGTCCGACTGCGCTTTGATCGGCGGCGAAACAGCGATCATGCCAGACCTGTACGGCAACGGTGATTTCGATCTCGCCGGTTTCTGTGTTGGTGTCGTCGAACGTCGGGACTTGATCGACGGCAAGAGCATTGCGGCCGGCGACACGGTGATCGGCTTGGCCTCAAGCGGCATCCACTCCAACGGCTACAGCTTGGTTCGACGCATCGTTTTCGACCGCGAGGGGAAAAACATCGATGACCCAGTCGAAGAACTAGGTGGCAAATCGGTCGGCGAAGCGCTGCTTGAGCCGACACGAATCTACGCTCAACCGATTCGCAAGATCCTAGCTCACTATCCGGTAAAGAATGTTGTTCATGGCATCGCACACATCACCGGTGGCGGTTTGTGTGAGAACATTGCCCGCATCATGCCAACAAGTACGCGAGCCAAACTCAAACTCGGCAGCTGGTCGATTCCCAACATCTTTCCCTGGTTACAGCGTCTAGGCAACGTGAAAGACGACGAGATGTTCCGCGTCTTCAACATGGGCATCGGCATGGCGGTCATCGTCAGCGCCTATTACGCCGATTCTGTACAACGCTTGCTCGCCGATGCGGGCGTCGAGAATTGGAAAATCGGCGAGATCGAAGTCGGCGAACAGGGCGCTGAATTAACCTGAGTTAAACCGAACGATCGGGCAATGACTTAAAGACCACGGCCCGCGGCGGAACTTCGGCTGGAACTCGCCGTGCGACGTTGTTCCTCGCTTGTGACCTTCGCGGCAGTGCCCGTTGAAGGCCCGGCCTCCCGTAGGGCATCGATCAGTGTTTTCTTACTGATCACATCGCGAAGTATGATCGGCTCATCCGGTCGATTCGCCGGGTAAATGGCCAGCAGCGGGATCGAGTTGGAATTAAGTTCTAGCAGTTTCGACTTGATCTCCTCGCTGCGGTCGGTCCAATCGGCCAACATGGGCACGACGTCCAGTTCTTCCACGACGTCCAACACGTCGTCGGTATCGATCGTCCAATAGTAATTCATCTTGCAAGTCAGACACCATTGAGCTGTGAAATCGACCATGACTGTCTTGCCCTCTTCCTGAGCTGAAGCGAGCGAGTCAGACGAGTAGTCCGTCCACGGCAACACGGCTTCATGTTCGCCTAACAGTCGAAAAGAACCGCCCCCTATCAAGACAGCGGCACAGAGGGCCATTGCCCACCCCCGCAATTTTTGGTTTCGTGTCGCGGTAAATTCGATCCTACCGATCATCCAACACGCGAACCAGATTCCAAACAGAGTGGCCAGTGTAGGCAGGAATTCCACATTCTTGATCGTCGTGAATAGAAATACGACGGTGGCAAGTAACACGAAGGCCATAAACTGTTTGAACGTCTCCATCCAGGCCCCTGGTTTTGGCAACATCTTAACCAACTTCGGTTGCAGCCCGACGGCGATGTAGGGGCTCGCCATTCCGACCCCGACGCTGCCGAAGATCAAATAGGTCACCAATGCCGGCTGAGTGGCCGTGTAGGCAAAGACGGGACCCAAGAACGGGCCGCTACACGGTGTGGCCAAAATGGTCGTGAAAACGCCCTTAAAAAACGCGCCCGCCGGCCCCTCTTTCGCTTGTAAATCGTTCGCTTTTCCAGTGCCAACAAAACCCGGAAGCGGTATTTCCCAGACGCCTAGGAAACTCAGTGCCATCGCGAACACGACACAAATCAAACTCAACTTGAACCAACCGTGCGTGAACTGCTCGCCCCAACTCATCTGCAACGCCGCAGCCAAAGTCGCCAGGACCATGAAGACGGCGATCAAACCGGCCGAGAACCACAGATTAAGCGCCAAGACACGACCGCGGGCATGGCCAGCCTGTTCGGCAAAAGAGAGAATTTTCAGGCCCACCACTGGCAGCACACACGGCATCAGATTGAGGATTAACCCACCCATCAATCCAAAAGCGACGAAAACAGCCAACGTCTTGGCGCTAAGCGGTTGATGAACCAGTGTTCGCTTGCCACCTTCCAACTTCGCGGCCGCGACGTCTGCTTTCTCGTAGGACGCAAATGTCGCTGTGAGCGTAGCGCTCAGCGGCACACATTGACCGACGTCTGAGCCCTCGATCGTGTCGGTGCAGACCTGTCCGTTGTACTCGACTTGGATCTCCAATTGCTCCGGGTCGACGCCCTCGGAAATTCGGAGCGGAGCCGAAAACACCACCGTTCCACGGTGCATCTCTAGAATGTTCCCAAATTCCGCATGCAAATCTGGGCCCGGTTGAGACGTGAATTCCCCCGCCAACTCGTAGTCCGCCGACTTGCCGAGCGATAGCTCGCTCGGTAAAGCTCCGTCACCTTGCGTCAACGAAAAGGTATGCCAGCCTGGGATAACGGTCATCTCTACCGAAATCACGCCCTCGAGCCTGCCCTCAGTTATCGTGAACGTCGCTTCATGGGTCGCTTGCTCGGACCCGAAACCGCCGAGAGGACCGAATGGAGAGAGCCCTTCGCCAAGTCCTCCCAACTCGCCAAAACTGGGCGGCTGAGCGTGCGTCGCGGTGGGTAGGATGGACTGTCGACCGGCGAACGTCAAGATCGCAAGCCCACACACAAGTCCCAAAACCAGCCTCTTGTGGGACCGTACTCTGGTTTCCATCGTTGCACTCCTCTTCCGCGATAGTTGTTTCTGGCTTTGAAACCGCACCATCTTAATGCCCCGTCCGTCATCGCTCAATGTTGAAGTCCAAGGCACATTTTCCTGCGGAATGCAGCTGGCTGTTTATTATATCGGTCACCTACCGGCCCAGGACTGTGAAACCCTACCTATTTGTCACGCAAAAATCGTTGAAAGCTCCACGCGACGCGGTTGTTCATTTTTTCCATCGAAGCGAATTGCCGCTTCTCTAATAGGATCCACCGCAGCCAGACCCATGGGGTCAACACGCGAGCAGCATCGTCCAGCATGTAAACGAAGGCGACTTCATCGGATTCTAGCGGCCGAATCTCGCCGTACCATTCCAGTGCTTTGGCCCATTGGACGCCATCGGGCAATCGCCAACTGGCCAACAGACGACCGATATCGCTGGTCACCGTGCCGACGCGCACCGCGTGAAAATCCAATATTCCCCGTACGTCGTCGCCCTCGAACAGCATATGGTCGGCCCAAATGTCTCGAAGCACCGGCTGCAGTGGAACTTCGCGATCGCACCATTCGACCAGTTGCTGAATCACCATCTCCATTCGTAATGACGATTGAGCCACGACTTCCCTTACATCTTGGGCCCAAGAATAATGAGAATTTTCAGCGGCTAGTCGCTCCCAGGCAACCTCTCTTGTCAAAGAAACGCACTGTCGAGCGAACTCGAGACGCTCCCGAACGACCTCCGCAGGCCCGCGCTGCGGGATCCGCCACGCCGTGTGCAGCTGGGCCAGGGCCCGCATCGCGTTGCGACACTGGCCCTGTGACACATCAGTCAAA
>LWDU01041043.1_pt1 | contig 32470 bp, 28 predicted proteins | sample 727161 | NCBI WGS metagenome assembly LWDU01 (sample SAMN04566230, study PRJNA314399) | hydrothermal vent metagenome | isolation source: deep sea hydrothermal plume seawater | place: Mexico: Gulf of California, Guaymas Basin | collected 2004-07-11 | reverse complement strand
GTACGCGGCTTTCTAGTTGTATTGGTCATGTCGTATCCTATTGTGATATTAATAGGCTATCAAACCCTACAGGTTTATTAAACCATTACAGATGCGGCGAACTAAGTGCTTAAAAATAGATATATGCGACAACGAGCCGCAGATCATTTAGGGGTTTCATTAAGCGCTATTAGTCGCTGGGTTAAGGCTGAAAAAGGTCCTACGGGGAGTCGCTATTTTTGCGAAAGCTTGTTTTGGGCATCCCAGCCCAAGCAAGCGACAAAAACTTAACGCGACCGCTAATGCCTTCAGCGCCCCAGACGTCCTGCGTACATGCCACTTCGCTACTACCATCGTAAACTCGGCGCTGGCTTCGTAACACTCCCTCAAATGACTGGACGGCGTTTCGGAATGCCTTTTATTTTGTCTCCAACTACGCTAGCGCTCCGATTCCGACAAAACAACGGCCCTCGCGTTCGCTCTCCTTGGCTAGCAGCGGAAGAGAAAACAATTAAAAAGTATTCTGCATTAAATCTAAGTGCGCATGATGAATTAACGCACTTACGCAAAGAAAACGAACAATTGCGTAGGGAGCGCGAACTATTAACAAAGGCCGCAGTCGTCTTTGTGCAAGAAGCCGCATAAGAGCCGCATTTATGCAAATAAACAAGTGTATGGAAGTCGTCGCATGGCAGATGCACTTAGCAAAATAGGCATTAAGGCTGGGCGTTATAAAGATACGTTACCCCAAGCAATATAAAGTGACGACTGACAGCGATCACAATGATGAGATCTCGCCAAATAAGCTTGACCGTCAGTTGACGGTTAAAGCGCCAAACAATGTGTGGACTTCCGATGTTACCTACGTTTGGACACTTGAAGGCTGGCTTTATGTCGCTGTCGTTATTGACTTGTTTTCACGCCAAGTGATGGGTGGGGCGATTAATGATCATATGCGCACCTCGCTTTACTTAGATACCTTGCAGATGAGTTTTTGGCGCAGAAACCCCAAGCCTGGACTGCGACATCACTCGGATCGTGGTAGCCAATATGCGAGTATAGAGTACCGCAATCATCTGGATATCATGCTGTGCAGCACAGCATGAGCCGAAAAAGGAATGGTTGGGAGTGTGCACCAACAGAACGGTTTTTCGGAGTCTAAAACATGAACAACTGAACTACGAAAAATTGTGAACAAAAGAAGCAGCAAAGCTGAGTATGATTGATTACCTAGCTTTTTATAATGGTAAGCGAACACACTCTAAATTGAGCTATCAATCACCTTGAGAGTTTGGGCGTGAATTCCATAGAAAAACAGTCTAAGAATGTGTCCTGTTTTACTTGACCATTACATTTTTCTTAATAATAGAGAACAATCAATGTTTTTGGTAACTTCTTCGCTCTAACTTAGGCACCTAAACACGGGGCCCATAACTCTTTGGTAGTATGTTTGGTATCGTTAGAATTTTACATCATTAAACGACGGAGTGCTGTGGTCTGAACCAAACGAGGATCGTTGATGAAAGCATGCGCCAAGCAAATGTTACATTAATCGGCGGGCAGCGCTGTGACTCGAGTCCAGCCTACGCTCTTGCTAAAAAGACCCACTTTTACCAGTATTGTTAACTGATCAGAGCTTGTAAGGGTTAATTCGGCCGCTTTAAATGCGCCCAATTTTTTCGCATATATTTGCCCGCGCCAGGCCTCAGCATCGGCTACAACCTCTTTTAATATTAAAGCTCCAACTGCCGCTGGATCGGCATCATCACGAGCAACAGTGCCCGTAGCCGAATCGCCGTCAAATTGAATGTTAATCCAAATAGCTTGCTCATCATTCTTCCATAGTCCGTTGAGATCAGCTGCTAACAGTGCTGGTGAGCTCACCAATAGGCCAAGCGTTATTGTCATTCGCAGTAATAGCTTCATCTAAATCTTCCTTACGGTCAATACTTACAGTAATCGTGAATTATATTGTGGCACGCAGAAGAATAAGAATTCCAAGCCACAAAGTCAAGATGTTATTTGATTTTCGGCAACAAGCAGTCTAACAACTGTCTGTCAGTAAGAGGAAATTAAATCCACCCATTTCACACTCTTGAGCAAAATAGGCTAAATCCCTCTGAATTTTTCACTTTAGGCGACAACTCTCTTGAAATCTACCGCAAAAGGCAAGACCTGAACATCCCGCTTTTATTTCAACCCGACAAATTCGGGGGCATGTCGATCGATTACCTCGGCCAGTTGGTGAATTCGCAGACGCACACAGTTAACATTAAACGAGACAATTTTCATGACGTTTCAAGCTTCGGGTTTGCATCGAGGAAATCAGCGAGCGTTTGCTCGCTGAGTCTATTTTCGTATTCGCTTTCAAAATCGTCCATCAATCCCGCAACCGCTGGATCACAATACAGGCTGCTGCGTTGATTTTCCTCTTCGGCACTGCGCGAACTGCGTAATATATCGATTAAGCTGATTCGGTTAAGTGAACGTGCAGGCAGATATCGAGGATTTTCATCGCTCGAAGGTAGTATTAACCCATCGTCTTCCAACACATTGAGCATGCGGTCAATTATTTCGACTGGTACCTGCTGATAATTTGCCAGATCATCGATGGTGGTGAGCATTTCCGATTGCCTATCGTAACTGCGTCCGATATTGACCATGAGTTGTAATATCAACTGCTCGTGCATCCTCGCGCTCAGATAAAGATTGGTTTTTCGCCATTTTAGGCGCTCAGGGAATTGATGATAAAAGGCAATACTCGAACCAATGAGCAGGATCAACCAACTCAGATAAAGCCAGATCATAAACATGATCATGATTGCGAGCCCCGAGTAGATCGCTGTATAACTATTGGTTGAACCACCAATAAACGAGGTAAAAAGCAGGCCCGATGTCTCCCATAAAATACCCGCAACCACAGCGCCCAACAAAGCAGATTTCGGCTTCACGCGAGTATTCGGCACCAGCACGTAGATGAAAGAAAATACGCCGATAATCAGCAGATAAGGGATCAACTTACCGCTAAACCGAACCAAATCGTTCATATATGGCAGGTCATTAATGTAGGTGAGTACTATGTTACTGCTCAGTGACGCAGTAATACCAACAGCAGAAAAGATTAAAACGGGGCCGACTAACACGACACTAAGATAGTTGCTAAAACGCTGCATCAGATTGCGGTTGTTTTGCAGGTGCCAGGTAAAGTTAAAAGCCGATTCGATTTTTTGAATCAGCGAAACCACGGTAAAAATCAACATACTTAGGCCGAGTGCACCCAATACACCAATTTTCATATTGTCAACGAATCCAACAATGTGCGAGCTGATTTCGGCGCTACGCTCACCCAGTGGCGCGAGTAAACTGACCAAAGCGGGTTCGAGTTGATTGTGCACATCAAAGCCTTTTAAAACCGAAATACTCACAGCAAGTAACGGCACTATCGATAACAAGGTGGTATACACCAGGCTCATTGACCGCAATGTGAGCATACCATCCATTAAATCACGGCCAACCATTAGTATAATTTGCAAGAAGTGACGCAGATACGAGCGTGGCGCCGTGGCATCACAGGCGTTATAGGACCAGACGTATTGCTCGATTCGTGTTTTGATGTTATCGACAGTTATTTTCATCCTTTAAACCCCTGTTTTGTTAATTCAATTATCGATTTACGCATCACTATTCTCTCACTCCAGAATTTCATTACGGTGCGGAAAGTGCCAAAATCGCCTGACGATGCCGTAATGATGAAGAATAGGAATTCCAAGACACAAAGTCAAGATGTTATTTGATTTTCGGCAACAAGCAGTCTATCAACTGTTTGCCAGTAAGATGAGTGTTAATCAGCGCATTTTACGCTCCTATTATTTTGACAAGCTATTAATCAGATTACTACTATATTGAGTGACCTTTGCAACCTCCAACGCTGCCAGCCATGGAGAGCGTGAGTAGCCTTTATGTCGTACCGCAAAATAGGCAGAAAACAAAAGCAACAGGCATAAAAAAACCAGCACTGAAGGCTGGTTTGATTACTTCAATAAAGAAGTTAATGGTGGCGATACCGGGAATTGAACCTGGGACCCCAGGGTTATGAATCCTGTGCTCTAACCGGACTGAGCTATATCGCCACTAAATCTTTAATTAATCTAACTAAAGAGCGGCTATTATAGCTTCTCCTTGCTTATTCATCAAACATTAAATCTAAAATGTACGACATCTCCATCTTGCACGATATAGTCTTTACCTTCTAAGCGCCACTTACCTGCATCTTTTGCTCCCTGCTCACCTTTAAAGTCAACAAAATCTTGGTAGGCTGTTACCTCAGCACGGATAAAGCCTTTTTCAAAATCGGTATGAATAACACCTGCAGCTTGTGGTGCAGTCGCGCCAATAGGAATTGTCCATGCCCTAACTTCCATAACACCCGCTGTAAAGTAAGTAGAAAGCTCTAATAGTTTATAAGCCGCACGAATCACTCGATTTAAGCCCGGCTCTTCTAAGCCTAGATCATCCATAAATTCTTGCTTTTCATCTTCATCTAACTGAATGATTTCCGCTTCAATAGCAGCGCAAACGGCAACTACTTCTGAGCCTTCTTTTTCTGCAAATTCACGAACCGCATCTAATAATGGATTATTTTCAAAACCATCATCTTGTACATTAGCAACATACATAGCTGGTTTTATAGTAAGTAAGAATAAGTCTTTTATAATCTCTAATTCATTTTCTGATAAGTCTAAAGATCGCGCCTGGCCGCCTTCATCCAAATGCTTAATGATCTTTTCATAAGTATCTTTTTTAGCAACTTCTTCTTTATTGCCTGTTCTTGCTGCTTTAGCTGTTTTAACTAACGCTTTGTCAAGGCTAGCCATATCGGCTAAGGCAAGTTCGGTATTAATGACTTCAATATCACCTAATGGATCAATTTTCCCAGCAACATGCACAACGTTTTCATCTTCAAAACAACGCACAACATGCACAATGGCATCTGTCTCACGTATATTACCTAAGAATTTATTACCTAAGCCCTCACCTTTTGATGCACCAGCAACTAACCCTGCAATATCAACAAATTCCATTGTCGTTGGTAAAACACGGTCTGGATTTACAATTTCAGCTAACGCATCCATTCGCGCATCAGGCACCGGGACAACACCGACATTGGGATCAATCGTACAAAAAGGGTAATTTTCTGCAGCAATTTCCGCATTGGTTAACGCATTAAATAAAGTTGATTTACCAACATTGGGTAAGCCGACGATTCCACAATATAGTGCCATGTTTTCTCTTGAATAATAAGGTTAAGGTTTGCTCAATGGCTTTAGGCCATTGAGTGAATATTTATATATTATAGTTTTTATATCGTTGGGGAGTAGGCTTGAGTCTACTCCCCATATCTGCATTATTTGCTATTAGCCTTCTTTGCCATCGGCTCTAGCAGTCGTTAAGATCGGTGCATAGACATAGGCAAACAGTGAAAAAGCCGCTAGCCATAGTAGGGTTGCTACGTAAATAATATCTGTATACCAGGCCGGTAAGAGTATAGGTATAAAGACTCTAACTAACGTGGCTATATTGATTAACGCAAAGGCAATAGCCATGGCTTGTGAGGCTTTCAATACTCGTCCGGTATGACCTAACGATACTCTTGCCATCATACCTAAGGTGATAACACCTATCCCTCCCATGGTAAAAGCATGCAAAGCCAAAGTTGGTAAGATGATTTCAAATGCGCTGAGTGCAGTAAGGATAAAGCCAATAATAATCCAGCCATAACCTATATAAAGTACCCAAAGTAAAGGCACAAACCATAGTTTAAACACATACCAGTCATTTACTCTAAGTATATTACAAACAGCCGCCACACTTGCTGCTAATGCCAATACAAACCCGGAAACCTGCATAATCATCAAACCAAATACCAGCGCAGCAGAGCCGATTGATAGGGCATCGTATAATGGGTTACGAATTGGCCAAGTACCCGACAAACCTTTTTCGGTAAAAAACGGAAACACACGTCCTGCTATGACTAATATCATCACGATGATCAGGTCGATAACTATCTGAAAGCCGGTCCAGGCAGTTTGCTCTGACAGGCCTAATATTTCCATGTGAATTAGTCCGTTACCAAAGCTCATAATTAATAATAGCGCGATAAAAACATAACCACGCGTATATTTAGCGGCCATAATCGGCTTGAGCAGGCTAAAGGCAAGGACCGGTAAAAACATAAAATCCACCAGGCCTATAAATTCATCCGCCAACAAGCCTGAATAAAAAGGCAAAATTCTGCCATAAACCCATAACAAAGCCAGGCCAGCCAGGTTCATCCCAGTCAGCGTTTTTTGTCCTGTCCAGTTTTTTACTGACGTTAGTAAAAACCCAGCAATCACCGCAACGGTATAGCCCAACAGCATTTCATGCGCATGCCAGTAATTATTCACGAAATAATTATCCATGACTAAACTACCATCATACAAAGCACGCCAGACAAGCATCAAGACCAAAGCAGATAGGCCAGATAAAGCAAAAAAGGTGCGGAATCCTAAGGCAAAAAAAGGAATATTAAAGGGCTTATTATGATTCATAATTTCACTCGTCCCCATGCTCTGCTTGGGAATGCAGTCAGCGACGCTCTAGATCGCGAGTTATAGAACGCCAGCGCGTCCCCTGAGACATTCCCACGCGGAGCATGGGAACGATGATGTTCTTGGTCTTTTCTTATTGCTCTTCTAACCAGGCCAGCTCATTTTCGGTAAAGCCTGCTTTTAAGCGCATTGGAGTATTAAACGGACCTTTGGGTTTAGTATTATTAAAATATTTTAAAACTAACATTTTAAAGCTAGCTTCTGGCTCCAGTTGTTGCTTGTGACATTGCTGATAAAACCATTGGGAGCCAAATTGTACGTGCTGTTGTTCATCATTAAGAATACGCTCTAATATTTTTACGCCAGCATCGTCCTTTAGCATGCGAATTTTTTCTATCATTCCTGGTGTTACGTCCAAGCCTCTGGCTTCCATACACCGCGGAATAATAGCCAGCCGTGACAGCAAATCATCTGCTGTATCCTGAGCATGTTCCCATAAACCCTGGTGCGCAGGCAGGTCACCATAATCAATGCCAAGCTTGCGCAAATGTTCACGGATCAAAGTAAAATGGAGAGCTTCTTCCTGTGCCACTTGTAGCCAGTCTCGATAAAACTTTTCTGGTAACCCCCGAAATCGATAAAGTATATCCCAGGCAAGATAAATGGCAACAAACTCAATATGTGCAAGAGCATGATAAAAAGCCTGTATGCCTTCGGGAGAACCTAGTTTACGTTTTGCCATATACCTAGGCGCAAGTAACTCAGGCCTGGCTGGAAAGCAAACACGCTCTATTCCTTGGGGTTCAGACAAAGACTCAAACTTTAAATCACCTTGTTGATATAATTGCCATGCTTCTGCCGTTAATTGCAGCTTCTCAGCTATATCAGAACGATGTAAACAGGCCTCTGCAAAATCAAAAACATTATTCATTTCTTAAAGTTAGCGCCCCAAATCTCATATGACCGGATATTATAGCAAAGCATTTGATAGCACACAGCTTATACTCTATTGTGTTTTGATTTACTGGCTCTCAGATCAGTCTTCTCTTCCAGTACCTGGGCTATTTCCTCATCAGGATAAAGTCATTCATGCAGGAGCCTATTTTGTTATGGCTGCTTTTGCACTCAGGGCTTTCCGGCATTTCACCGATTCTCTAACCGCATTAATTGTAACCAGCGTGGTTTTTTGTAGTCTGTATGGATTCAGCGATGAATGGCATCAGTCCTTTGTACCTGGAAGAATGAGTGATATTGCCGACTGGGTGGCTGATACTATCGGTGCCATGTTATTTGTAGCTTTGTATTATTGGTACCGTTCAAGATATTTCACCCGTGTAAAAACATGAATAATTAGAAATAATTTCTGGTTTCAACCTACTGCAAATATTGAGTTCTTATACCTTTAATCAACGCCACTTATTGCCTCCATTAAGAAGGTACATAAGCAACCGCTCCATTATTAATCGCAGTATTTACTCGTTCGTCTAAATCTTTAATCTCGCCAATTCTAAAGCGACTTTCATCGCCAAGTGGGTCTAGCCTAACTTTTTCACGGTAAATCCTTTCCAGGCATCTAAAAACGCATTTTCTTCTCCCTGCTCGCACAATTACAGTAGTTTTTGATGAAAGGCCAAGTCTCGCGTGATAAAGGCACGGTCGGTTTTTTCACTCATGCCTTCGGCGATAAAGGTTCTACTTCGCAGAAATATTGCAAAGTAAAATAATGAATATTTTTACAGCATTAGCGAGCTTAATGATTATTGACTTTTTGGTTTAACATCGTATTGACAGAATGAAAATCATAACCAGACTTGGTTTTCATCAAGCCTTTGTTCAGCATCATGGTTCCCATAACGAGCAAAATAACTCCGGAAATTTGCGTAACTCGGTGAGTCATTGCTCCTGAAAGCCAACGTGTTGCGATGCCAAAACCCAGTAAGGCTGGCAAAGTACCTAAACCAAATGCCGCTAAAAATTTCGCACCCTCAGCCGGGTCACCATAGCCTGCGGCCATTATATACATCGCTTGTAATGGTCCGCACCCCAATAGAAAACCAGAGAAAAAACCAATAAAAAATGGACTGCGTGAATTGCGTCGCTTACTGTTTGCATAACGCGTCATAGCTTTAGGTTGCTTAATGCGCACGCGCCTTAATACAGCAAATAAACCCAGAGTATTTAGCCCAAAGATGATTAAAAATATTCCCGCCAGCAAGATGCTTACACCACTGATAAACGGGGTAATGCTGACTACCGAGCCTATAAAACCAAATATTGCCCCAAACATGGCATAAGAAAGTGTTTTTCCCATGCCATATAAAAGATGCGATAAATATACTGAACGCCCGTGTTCAGCATCTTTAACCGTATATCCTATAACAAAACTACCGCACATGCCGATACAATGTAATCCGGTAATCAAGCCGACCACGAAAATCATGCCATAACTTAATTGCGAGCTAATATCAGGTGCACTAAATTGATGCCATAATTTGCGTGAAAAAAACATTAACAAAACAATGCTAATCAGTGCCAATAATGACAGGCTAATTTTTATAAAAACATTACCCTTATGGTCATTCGGCGTTAGATTAACTACATATCCATTTTGTTCTATGGTTTTATAAATTTCCTCAAGATTGACTTTATCGCTATCAAAGTTCAGATAACACTTACCAGAGGGATAATCAGCCTTAACCTCAAAAACACCATCCATTACAGACACGGCATCTTCAATCATCGACTCACAACCACCGCATACCATTCCTTTAATATCGATTTGTTTATTAATCTGCATAAACTACCTCTATGTCCTTTAATTTACTTGTTTATAACAAGAAAAAGATTCTGGGCTATTCGTTAAAAATACGCCATAACTATTTCTGTTAAAAAACAGTCTGTTTATATTGCTGTTTAAACCTAAAAACTGCAGTTGACCACTATAAAACACTCTACGTATCTGAGTATTAAAATTAATCATCGTAAATACTTGTCACTTGCTGGGTGGGCAGCCTCCGCTTCACAGTTTTGTGAATAAATCTGAGCACGAAAAACTTTTACCAAGGGCGACGGCCATTGCCAGCGAGCTGTGCCTTGTCTTTCGCCCTCAGATTCTCCACAAAATTCGTGCTCAACTGCGGGTTTTGGTTAAACCACCCTTTAACTATTTAACCAATAAATCCCGCATCATCCCCATATCTTCATGCTCTAGGTTATGGCAGTGATACATAAAAATACCCGTATAACCATTAAAAGGTTTCAATATAGTGACTGTTTCGCCTGGCATAACTAGAACTGTATCTTTCCAGCCTTTATCCAGAAAGCCCTCAGAAACTGAAGAATAACCCTTTCCAGATTTATTTCGTACTTGACGCTTAACAACCTGAAATTGCTCACCATGCAGATGCATAGGATGTGGCATGCCCATCATTCCTCCGCCCATGCCATGATAACCATTATCGAATTCCATAAGTTGTAAGGTATTAACAGGAACAATTTCATCTTTCCTGATATCATTCATTTTATATGAACGACCATTAAGCAATGCCGACATATGACGCATTGATAGCGTAATACGTCGAGGTGACTGAGGATTTGCAGCATCAGCTAAACGCAGTGCTTTTATTGTGCTTAGGCGTTTGGGTAAAACATCTCTACTGGAAGTTTTTTTACTGACACGTACTTTAAGCACAGCAAAATCTTCTCCCGCATGAGACTGCCCTCCTCCCATGCCGCCACGACCGCCGCGCATCCCCATACCGCCGCCCATTCCTCCCATCATACCCATACCACCAGAAGAAAATTCCAGGCTGCGTAAAGTAATTTCAGACCCTACTTTTTTATCACTAAGATCAACCCAGATTTCGCGCCTTTCTGCTGGCGCAAGCGTTATATAATCAAGCGTTTCAGGCCGCTCTAAAAGTCCACCGTCAGTACCAATCACCTTAAAAGGTGTACCATCATCCCAAGCTAATTTATAGATACGCGAGTTTGAGCCATTTAACAAACGCAACCGGTAGGCACGCGTGGAAACAGATAATTCAAACTCAGGCGTGCCATTAACCAAAATCTGCTGCCCTAAAAACCCATGCATCTTCATCATCCTGCCACCATCATATTGAAGCTGGTTTTGCTGATCAAAGTTACGGTCCTGAATAACCAGAGGTATATCAAATTCTCCACGGGGCAATTCAAGCGCTTGCTCCTCGTCATCACTGACTATAAAAAAACCAGCAAGACCTGAATATACGTGCTTTGCAGTTAAACTATGAGTATGCGCATGATACCAGTAGGTACCCGCTCGATTGAGTATTTCAAATTCATAGACAAAGGTTTCACCATTATCAATCGCATACATCGGGTTACCATCCATTTTGGACGGTACGTGTAAGCCATGCCAATGTAAAATCGTTGATGAAGGTAATTCATTTTTTAAATAGATACGAACTTTCTGGCCTTTATGCAAACGGATAGTAGGGGCAAGATAACTCTCTTCATTAGTAATAGCATTTTTATCGCCTTTTAATACTTTACCCACCACTTTCCAGACATGTGTTTTAGGGCCCTTAAAAATTGATACATTTTTAACTTCACCAGTCAGGCTAATTTCTATATCGGGTATAAAATCCAGCGATGCGTGGCTACCCACTCGCATCATCTTGGCATTTATCAGACCAGGAAATGTGGCTAATGCTGCAACACTAACACCGGCAAATTTTAATAGTTTGCGACGCTGGATATTAACGTTATTTTTCATGAGATTCTCCTGACTAATAAATCAATATAAGTTGCTTATAATATACTTAACATGCATTGTAAAGTTATTCTAAAAAACTTTAGATTTTAATATTTCTTAAGCAACTCTATACTTACATCTACACACTTAGAAAGCCTGCTCTCGCTGCCAGCCATGGAAAGCGATCGCAAGGGCTGGTAGTCCCCAGAAGATGTAGGGGCGTTGTTTTGTCGGAATCGGAGTGCTAGCGCAGGTGGAGACAAAATAAAAGGCATTCCTACGAAGCCAGCGCCGAGTTTACGATGGTAGTGGCGAAGTGGCACGTACGCAGGACGTCTGGGGCGCCGAAGGCATTAGCGGTCGCGTTAATTTTTTGCCGCTTGCTTGGGCGGGGATACCCAAAACAAGCTTTCGCAAAAATAGCGACTCCCCGTAAATACTGTAATTATAGACAGCAGGAGTATTTATATTTTATGCATTTAACCTCTTCACAGACTTAGCGGTAAAAAACGATCCATTGCTATTGTTTATCAATAATGGGCAGCGGCGACTCAAGTCCCTGGCATTGATATACATAACCAAGCATAGTCTGATTAGTCAGGGTTTTGGTCAAGTTTTTATTTTTATTGAATTGCTGCTGAATATAAACCAGATTCCCGCTCATAGCGTAGGCTTTATTCTTCATCATATTGGCGGTACTTTTGTGAATCTTGGCATCTGACATAAAATCGCCTGAAACCATACCGCCATCAGACGCTGATGTCTGACCGATAAATCGACAGTTTTCTTCATTTGGTAGAATATAAATTAACTGCACTATTTCAGCACCTTTCTGCAAGGAAATCGCACAGCTAATAGTAGAAATGGCAATAATTGATAAAAGGATGCTATTTTTTAACGTCATGACTCACAATAAATCAGTTTCAGGAAATTTTTTACATATTCTGACCATGTTAGATATAAAACACGTATAACTATTATCTGGCTATAAAAATATTACCATCTCCCAAATCAAACTCTAATATGCAGGGTATAGGATCACAAAAACCATTATTCAACGTAAAACGTCTGATGCTTTGTGCAGTTTCGTCCTTAAAAATAATAACGATATCTTTATAGTAATTCTGCATATTATTAGTCTTAAAGTAGTTGTTAAAGTTTTCCGCTAATGCTTTGGCGGCGGAATCATACACGACAGCGGTATGTAACCTACCTTTAATGGCTAATTCAGTCGAGGAATCTTGTTTTAGTTTATCAGTCAGTTGTTGATAATCGGGGCCAAATGCAACCACTTGTTCATTTAATCTGACACTGGATAATTCAAAAGCGACAGGCTTAGACAAGTAGAGTCTAGGAGCTTGAATAAATAAAGTGTCACCTTCCAGTGTCTGGGTTAGTTCTGCCAGCTTTACATAGTATTTATAGTTGGCTACTAGAGATAATGATACACGCGTATCACCGACTGGAAAGCCAAATAAATACTCATACTCATGCCTGTTAAATGTCTCATTACTGGTAAACTTTGCAATAACATATTCATCCGCCCCCTCAAGTGAGACGAATTGACTAAAACTACTTGCCATACTGGTACGATTAAAAATGGCAAATGAGCCACGTTGGAATGACCATATCACCCAGCCAATAACAACAACTAAGATTAAAACTAGCATTAACCTGAGTATCTGTAATAGCATTTTTAGCATAGTGTTGCCGTTCCTCGGAATGCAATAAATATTTTAACTTTACTAAAGCGCATATCAGGATTTACTGCGTTTATAACGAATACAAAAAAAGCACGTCATTGATCTAGTTGTATCATCAGTGTATAGCACCCCAAAACATAAAGACAATTAATATTTTCGCACTATTCAAAAGAGGCTAATAGTTTTTTTCGGGCAAAAAAAAGACCGCATAAAGCGGCCTTTTTTAATACTCAAACTAAATACTTATTTCAACAAACCCTGTAACAAACCATTTAGGTTGTGTACAAAATCAGCTGGGTCATCAAGCTGACCGCCTTCACTTAAAATAGCCTGGTCAAACAGAATGCGTGTTAAATCAGCAAAACGCTCATCATCCTGCTCTTCTTTTAAGCGGGTGACGAGGGCATGCTCAGGGTTAATTTCGAAGATAGGTTTGGGAGCGCCCATACCCATCATGCTCATATCCTGACCCGCTTCTTTCATAATGCGCTCCATATTTAAGCTCATCGCATCTTGCTCTGTTACCAGACAAGAAGGTGAAGCCGTCAATCGATGACTGATACGCACATCGCCAACCTTGTCAGCCAAGACTTCTTTGATCTGAGTGATCACAGACTCAAAATCTTTAGTTACTTCTTCCTGCTCTTTTTTATCTTCTTCAGTATCAAATTTATCCAGATCTAATTGGCCTTTGGCAACCGATTGCAATACTTTGCCATCAAAGTCATTCAGGTTAGACACCAGCCACTCATCAACACGATCAGATAATAATAAGACTTCGATGCCTTTTTTACGGAAGATTTCTAAATGCGGGCTGTTTTTAGCCGCAGTAAAGCTATCCGCTGTCACATAGTAAATTTTGTCCTGGTCTTCTTTCATACGGGAGATGTAATCTTCAAAAGAAGCATCCTGTACATCAGTGTCCGTATGAGTAGAAGCAAAACGCAATAATTTAGCGACCCGCTCTTTATTTTTATGATCTTCGATTGGGCCTTCTTTAATCACATTACCAAACTCTGACCAGAAGCCCGCGTATTTCTCTTTATCGTTTTTAGCAATACCTTCGAGTAAGCCCAGAACTTTTTTAACTGCACCGGCTTTAATGATGCTGATCTTTTTGCTTTGCTGCAACAGTTCACGCGATACATTGAGTGGCAATGAATCGGTATCAATCACACCACGAATAAAACGCAGATAGCGTGGCATTAATTGCTCAGCATCATCCATAATAAACACTTTGCGTACATACAGTTTTACACCGTGCTTGGCATCTTTATCCCATAGGTCAAATGGCGCGCGAGCAGGCACATACAACAACATGGTGTATTCGTTTGTGCCTTCAACCTTACTGTGTACATGTGCTAGAGGATCCTGAAAATCATGGCCGACATGCTTGTAAAATTCGTTATATGCTTCGTCATCTAAATCTTCTTTAGATTTAGTCCACATGGCAGAAGCACTATTAACTGTCTCATCTTCTATTTTTGCCGCTTCTGTCTCATTGCCTTCTTCATCTTTTACCGCAGGGATTTCTTTATCCATAACTATCGGTAAAGAAATATGATCGGAGAATTTTTTAACGATAGAGCGCAAGCGGTAATCATCTAAAAATTCTTTCTCATTTTCTTTTAGATGTAAAACAATGTCAGTACCACGTTCTGCTTTTTCCACTGATTCCAGCGTGTAATCACCTTCGCCCGCTGATTCCCAGGTCACAGCTTCCGTTGAACCTGCTTTACGTGTCGTCAAAGTCACTTTATCAGCAACAATAAAAGCAGAATAAAAACCAACACCGAATTGACCAATTAATTCACTGTCTTTCGCCTGATCACCAGTCAATGAATCAAAGAATTGCTTAGTACCAGATTTAGCGATAGTACCAATATGCTCTTGTACTTCTTCTCGCGTCATACCAATACCGTTATCACTAACGGTGATTGTATTGGCTTCTTTATCAAAAGCTATACGAATTTTTAGCTCGCTATCTCCATTATAAAGTCCATCATTAGATAATGCTTCAAAGCGTAGCTTGTCCGCTGCATCTGAGGCATTGGAAATTAATTCACGTAGAAAAATCTCTTTATTACTATATAAAGAGTGAATCATTAAATGTAATAAATGCTTAACTTCTGTCTGAAACCCTAGCGTTTCTTTTTTTGCTTCAACGGTCATTGTGATAGTTTTCTCCAAAATAAAAATAAATTATCCTTTCGATATAAGGGTAAAGAATATTTTTTCAAGGGCAAAAGAAAATATCCCTAAAGTAAAACGCTCCTGGCTAGGTTATTTTGTTCCTATTTCACAAAATCTGCTATGTTTTAATATACACTTAACGACACAACAACATACCCAACAAACCTAGGCAGAGATCACTATCATGAATGTTTTAGCAGAAAGAACGGAGCAATGCCCTTATTGCGGGGAAAGTATAGATTTACTGATTGACCCTTCGGGGATGCAGCAAAATTACATCGAAGACTGTCAGGTTTGTTGCCAGCCGATCATCATCGATGTAACAGTGACTCACGAGGGCGAAATCTCGCTTTTTCTATTACAGGAAAACGAATAAGTTTACGGCGACTTGCAGACAAGAGCCCTCACCTGCAAGAAAACCTATTGTATGCCGATCGAGGGTTATGTAGCCAATTCGACATCAGACGCTGGTACTGAGCTGCAAGTCAGGCAATAGCCTTCTTCGGGAGTAAAGGAAGGAGCAGTCGGGTAATGTACCTCCCCCTTAACCAGCTTTAGGCTACAGGACCCACAATTTCCCATGCGACAACCAAAAGGGAGGGTAATGCCGTTGGCCTCGGCAAATTCCAGAGTAGATTCATGCTCACCTGTCCAGGCCAGCGTCTTCCCAGACTGATCAAATTTTACCTGAAATTGATTCGCGGCTTTGGCGGGCACTGATTTTCGTTTCACGGTAGACGGCCCAAAAGCCTCAAAATGAATACGCTCATCAGCGACACCCCATGCATCCAGCCCTTCTGCTAAATCAGCCATCATTGGGCCAGGGCCACAGAAGTAAAAGTCGAAATCATTACCTGGTAATGTTTTTTTCAATAAATCGAGGGAAACACGCCCCGCTATATGATAATCCTCTCCCAGCGTATCCTGTTCACCTGGTGCACTGAAGCAGACATGCAAATTAAGGTGCTTATTCGCCTCTGCAACTTTTTTCAGGTGCTGTTTCATAATCTGTTCACTACCGTTTCTGACTCCATAAAAAAACCAGATATCAGAACCGGATTTAATGCCTGTTTTATCCAAGTGATTTAGCATACTGAGTACCGGCGTAATTCCGATACCTGAACCAATCATGACAATTTTATTAAGATTTTTCCCTTCCGGGAGGCAGAAATTACCGTTGGGTGCCAATACTTTAATCTGGTCATTTTCTTTAACGTGATCGTGCAAAAAGGAAGAAGAAAGCCCGGGTGGTAATTCAGGTTTATTTCGTGGTGCGGGGATGCGCTTTACTGAAATCCGGTAATAATCATTACCCGGTGCATCCGATAGACTATAACAACGCACGACCGATTTTTCCTGTCCAGGTATATCAAAGCGAAAGGTCAGAAACTGGCCAGGTTTATAATTCGGCAGGTTAAATTTTTCAACCGGTTTTAAATAAAATGAATGCACCTGATCGGATTCAATAACAATCTTATCTACATGGAAAAACTTTTCATCATTCCAGACTGGCACCAGGGGTGGTTTTTTAGCAGGCGTTTCTGTAGAGAGGTGTTGAAAAATATTTCTGATTATCCGTATGCCTTCCAGGACAAACAATGGGAAGAACATAAGAATAGTACCAAAGAAATCCTCACGCTCACCAAAAGCTCGATGCATAAACAGGATAAATGTAGCCAGATAAATTATCCGGTGCAGACGTTTCCACCACTTGTATTTGAGGTGTTTTACCGAAAAATTATTGCTGGTAAGAAATAAAGGAATAAGCAGACAAAAACCCGTCAGCCCCAAAAAAAGATAAAACAATCCTGGTTGCTGGAAATCCCGGACGATTTCCGCCGGACTCGCAGCCTGATTGACATAAAGAAACACATGAAATGAGGCATACGAAAAGCAACTTATTCCAATCGCCCGTCGATGAGCATTCAGAGCTGATATAACAGGCCACTTAGGGAAAAACTGTTTCAACGGCGTCAGACACAAGACAGTGATCAGACACATAATCGCTGTATTGCCAAAAAAATCCTGTATATCAGAATATTCCCAACTGCCTAAGCTGCCACTCTGAAATTGAATAAGCATATACAATGCAGGCGTTGCCAACAAAGGCCAGGCAAACAGTTTTTTTGAAATGATCGTAGCGATAGACTTCATGAAGGCAACCTGCTGGATTAAAAATTTACGGTAAAAACCGAACGAACACCATAACCGACACTTCGTATATGATTTTTTTGATAGCTCACGTAAGATCCCAGCGTAAGTAGATAATTACTGCCGAATGCTTGCTCAAACTGGCCGCCAAAAGCGATGGCGCTATCCTTGCTAACTCCACCGAACTCAAGGATAACTCGTCTATGAATCGAACCCAAATAGCGCTCATACCCAATTGAACCACCAAACATATTTTGTCCATCATTGGGTAATGCCGGACCATAATCACCAAGACCTGTAGCAGAAAATAATATACCGGTTTGACCCAACGGACCTCCCGCATTAGCATTACGAGCGGCCGAGGTAAAGTTGCCAATTCCCCAGAATACGTTCATATAAGCATTATCAACGGTATATGGCGGTGTTAAATTAAACTGCGAAAGTAGAACTGCACCTGTTTGTGAACGTGTACCGCCTTGGTTTAATGAAATCGACTGGTTATAGCTAAACGTTGTATTTAACACTCCCCAGAGTTGCTGATAAGAGGATAAGGCAAAATTCAGACCATTACTGGGATTACTGTCGTCAACATCATAAACCACGACTATATCAGCCTCTATTTGATGCTCTGCGTAATTAAAGGTAGAAAACATCCCTAGCAACTGAGCGTTATCATCGCGCTGATTATCGTTGCCACGATTTATAAAATTCCAGCCAAACAAACCGGTAATTGTGACTTCGGGGCTGCCAAATAAATTCAACGATGTGCGGGTAATACCTATCGAGTCTATGGTGTCGTTAATCAATATGCCCGACTGATAACTCACTGGTTGCCGGCCCAGAGCAAAGTCGAAACTGGCCCAGTTTCCGGTAGAACTTTTCAGCCCGGGAAAAAGGCTATCGAAGCGACCTTCAAAAAACAGCACTTGCACATGGCCATTAGTCGCATCAACCCCTTCCCCTTGCGGATACATATTGTAACCGGAAAAGTGACCGTCATTATCAAAAGGCGTAAACCCAATTAATAGCCGTTCGGTAGGCGTAAGATTTAGATTCCCATAAATATCCAGCGCATTCACCCATTCGCTCACTTGCTGATCGCCATTATCAGAAATCTGTACTGCAGTGCTAAAAGTTCCGAATGGAAAAAACTGAGGCTGCCAGACGGCACCAGTTGGCAGCTTAAACCCTTTACTAATAGGCCCTTCGCCAAAAAATGAATCGCCTAAATGAAACAGCGTATCAGGACGTTCAGGAACATCTTGCAGCGGAATTGAGCGCGAACTCAACTCAGTATTTTCGATACGTTTCGGCAATTGTTTAATATTTGCTAGGTCAGCGTCAGTTTGCTCCCCTGACCCTGCCAAAGAAATTACCTTAGTGTTATAAGCTTTTTTTGCTGGGGCTTTTTTGTCATAAACAAGCGATTTAATATTAGCTTCATCCTGATCAAACTTTTTCTCGGCATCCAGTCCGATAGCATCAACTTTTTCTTTTGCCTTGGCAAGATTACTAGAAAAGCGCTTATCAGCTTTACTTTTAAGTTTTTCTACTTCTGCTAACTTATTGTTGTAGCGAGTCGTCGCATCGCTTTTGATTTTTATGGCATCTAAGATTGCAGCATCAAAGTCTTCCGGCTCGGCATTTTGAACTCTGTCTTTAGCTCTTTGAATATCTTTATCGAAGTCAGATTTGGCTTGATTTTTGACCATTTCAGCATGCGCAAAATTACTTTTAAGTTTTTCTACTTCGGCTAACTTATTGTTGTAGCGAGTCGTCGCATCGTTTTTGATTTTTATGGCATCAGAGATTGCAGCATCAAAGTCTTCCGGCTCGGCATTTTGAACTCTGTCTTTAGCTCTTTGAATATCTTTATCGAAGTCAGCTTTGACTTGATTTTTGACCGTTTCAGCATGCGCTAAATCTTTTTTAAGTATCTGGTGGCCCTGCGCTTTTAACTGGTAGGCATCATTAATACTTTCGTGCCAGACACTTGCAGCCTGATCTTTATTATTTGTTTCCTGAGCATAACTCTGCATAGGAATACTTATCATTATTGCCGAAAAGACAAGATTGACAGCAAAAATTTCCGGAATAAATAGGCTCTGTCTCTTCATACTGCTTGATTGCTTCTTAAAGTATACATAACAAACAACCCTAAAAAATTTGCTCGAGATCCATTACCCAGGACTCCTTATGCTGTTGCGGCGGAGAATTCATAATCTGATATTCCGTTGGTGTCAAGTCTATAACCCCTGAGGTTTTGTCCAGAACAATATCATGTTCCCACAAGACCATCGCACCCTTTACAATTCGATCTGCAATTTCTTTAGCTGACAGACCGTAGTCAAAACCCACTCCACTAATATCCCAGACTAAATGCGCCGGTACCATTTGCGAGATAAATTTAAGATTAACCGTATACGGTCCCCTACCGGTCAGCGCGTCCGCATCGATCTCATATACACCCCAACGAGTACCATTAGGAGCCAGAGATTTGACCTGTTTCCTAGTTGCTGGCGGTCTTCCTTCAAGCAGTGATGAAGATGTATTTGGGCGAACAAAAGGCAGCGCAGTCTGAGAAAAATTAACGGTCAGAATTTCGGAGCGGTATCCTCCTCGGATCGTCAAACCCAGAAATTCGGATTGCAGGTTAAGCAAAAAAGGATCGGCGGGAACTTCCCAGTTATGAACATAGCGGGATAAAAAGTCCCGGACATCACCGTTTGGGTCCCGGTCTCCAGATTGAAACACTACGGCTCCTTCACTATCACGTACAGTCACCTGAACAAAAACAAGCCTTTCTGCATCAAAACCAGTAGGTACATTATGACCATCAGTTCCATTTCTGACTTCTAACTTAAAAGCGATTCCTGCTTCACTGTTTTCTTCGACCTTGAATTTGCCAAACTGATATCCTCGTCTAAGCAGTTGATAACGTGGCACATCAATATCAGCAAGGCGTTCGATCTGAAGCTTGATAAAGTCATGGGCCCGGCGCCTTTTTTCATGACTTTGCCAGGCTGCAGGGAAAGAATGCCCATCATTGTTGACACTCTCAAATTCATCAGAACCCCAGCCAGCTATATAGTCAAAGCTTGTCCAGTCTGCAAATGTAGCGATCATCGGCCCTTCTGTTGAATGTGGAAAAATTCCGGGATGAATAATAGAGTAATCAGGCCCAGGAAATTGATGATTAGTAATTTTTTTTGTGGGTGTTGGAGTACCCCCAACACGCGCAACAGGGCCCTTATCGTAACCGGATTTTATTCCCTGTTTTATGCCCATATGACAATCCTGACAGGTTTCTCCCCGTGCCTTGGCTGGGGAGTTAAGAAACTGAGTATAAGCCGCTTCCAGCCGAAACCCATTTTGTGAATTCACGTCATGGCACATGGAGCAAATCTGCTCTGTGGAAAAATATAATCTTTTTTCAGCTTCCGAGTGAATAAGCTCACTGCCATCTTTTATACCCTCTTCAGGGGAGACACTATCCCTTTCGATAACCTCTTTTAAGGTTTTGTTAGAGAGAGGGCCATACATAGGTTTGTGTATTGAACCTTGCTCCAGCCCAAATCGCCCACTCACCCGTCCATACGGCTTTTCAATACGATGGCATACCACACATGTAATTCCTTGCCTGGATACGGCACTACGATTTGCATTTGCAGTAAATAACGGTTCCTTAAGCGTCATGCCCACTTCTGAATGACAACGAATACAAAAATCGCCGTTAGTCCCCAGGCTCCGCTCAATAAACGTGGCTTGCATAGAGTTAAAAACCGGACTGAGTTGCGCGTAGGCATGAGGTGATGCTGCCCACTCTTTATAATGTCTCGGATGGCAATCCGCGCATTGGGATGCCGAGGGGAAGCGGCTAATGACTGCCAGATCGTAATGCGCTCTAGCACCAAGATCTTTTAGTGCATCGGCGCTTAAATCAACCAATTTCACATGCTGCTTTTGACCATAGCTATCTACCTCGACCTGTACTTTTGTAGTATCCTCTTTGGCGTCCTGATATAGTGAGTCAATATCAGTTTCAATACTGCTAGCTTCGGGTTCAGCTGATGAGATTTTCTCCGAACCCTGATTTTCAGATCCAAAGGCGACAGCATTTGACATGATCAGCAGCATGAGGACTGCGGAGCTTTTTACACACAAAAATCCAAACACAATATATCCACCAAATGATTATGAATGACTAAAAAATTACCACGCAACTTTTTTAACTTAAGTGACTATGACTATAGTTCACTTAGCAAAATAATTCCACCGCTGCCAGCTATGGAGAGCGAACGCGAGGGCTGGTAGTCCCCAGAAGGCGTAGGGCCGTTGTTTTGTCGGAATCGGAGCGTTAGCGTAGNCGAAGGCATTAGTGGTCGCGTTAAGTTTTTGCCGCTTGCTTGGGCTGGGATGCCCAAAACAAGCTTTCGCAAAAATAGCGACTCCCCGTTGCTTTCAAGTAGTAAAAACAAACTTTCTACCAATACCAAGCTATTTAGGCAGCAATAACCTGGCGTTTTAGCCATTTTTGGGTCATGTGTTTAATTATCTAATCGTGTAGCCTACACAAATAGCTTACGTTTTTTGGATTTAATAATGGAACATTTCTTGTATGTAATAAAATACTCCGCATGCTACTGTCTTGTATTTGCATCCTCTTTACCTTAAATAGCCGCACTAAATAAGGCAGTCCATCACCAGTCTTTTAAATAGATCAGAAAAAGAGCCGCAAAGTAGGCAGAATTAAAGTAGCAGAAACACTACAAATAACGAAAAAAATAAACAGATATGTGAAGTCTAGTCGAGACAAATATTTGTAAAATCAGACGCTAATACAAAATCGACTCCAGCGAATAGCCATCAACCTCAATAATCTCTTTAAGCTTTATTAGACCATCCATTTGTATTTGTCGAACTCGTTCGCGCGTCACCCCTAATTCACAGGCAACAATCTCAAGAGTGGCACTTTCATAACCGCATAGACCATAACGACGACAAATGACTTCTTCCTGTTTTTTGGATAACTTTGCCAGCCAGGAATTAACATTTTCCTTAATTCCCTCATCATGAACCTGATCCACTAAATTAACAGCCTCATCATCTGCAATAGAATCAATTAGAGTCCTTTCTGAATCAAAAGGACTAGGCGCATCCATTGAAGTGACACGCTCATTTAGCTTAAGCATTTTCTCTACTAGCTCGACTGGCTTATCTAGATATTTTGCAATATCTTCTGTACTGGGTTCGGTTTCCAGGGTCTGCAATAAATGACGCTGTGCCTTTAAAAACACACTCATTTCCTTGAGTATATGAATAGGTAGCCTGATAGTGCGCGTTTGATTCATCATAGCGCGTTCAATAGTTTGGCGTATCCACCAGGTAGCATAGGTAGAAAAACGGAACCCCAGTTTAGGATCAAATTTTTCTACTGCGCGAATTAAACCTAGATTCCCTTCTTCTATCAAATCCAGCAACGGCAATCCCCGGTTTAAATACCGACGGGCAATCTTGACCACCAGGCGCAAATTGCTTTCAATCATGATCTGACGGGCTTTTTGATCCCCCTGTCCGACTAGCGTCCCGTATAATTTCTCTTGTTCTGCAGTTAATAAAGTCGACTGGCTTAATTGATTAAGATAGAACTTAGTTGCATCAAAGTTATGGTCTTTCTTTTCTGCAATTTCAGGTTTAGGGTCAACAAATGTGTTATCACCCGCGACATCATGGGCAACACCGTTAATAGCAGTAGTAACACTCAGATCCACGTTTTCAGACATTTTACCGTCTGTAGTACTCATTAATTCTTCGGTCATTATTAACTCCTACTTTCTTATTATTTGGTCTCAATGCCCATACTTATTTGGGTAAATAATTGATGGGATTAACAGATTTACCATTCTTTCTAATCTCAAAATGTAAAGCAGGCTTTGCATCAGCACCTACTCCCATTTCGGCAAGCACCTGTCCTTTTTGAACCTTTTGCCCTTCTTTAACCAGTAAGCGTCGGTTATGCGCATAGGCACTTAAATACAAATAATTATGTTTAACGATTAATAAGTTACCATAGCCAACCAAGCCACTACCGCTATACACCACAATACCCGATTCCGCTGCTCTGATTTTTTTTCCTACATAGCCGGCAATATCAATTCCTTTATTACCTGTCCGATAAAAACTCTTTACTAATTTCCCTTGTACCGGCCACTGCCAGTACAACCTTAACACCTTTTTGTTATTAATTGAAATACTTGATGTTTTTTTATTTATTTTTTTCTTATTGGGTGTTTTTTTAGACCGCACCCCAGGAAATAATTTTATTTTTTGTCTCTGATAAACTTTATAGGGGGGGGGAATTTTATTCCATGCCGCCAGACGCTTATAACCATGTCCAGACCTAAACCCAATCGCGTATAAGGTATCGCCTTTTTTTACTGTGTAATAAGAACCTTTTGTCAAGTCGCGCTTATGCGGCTGCACAGGCGCTTTAGCTTGCGTACTGGCACACCCCGCTAAACACATAGCCATTATGATTAAAATAAGAACGTTATATGCGCGACACATAAGTTAATTTATACTAAGCAAGAAATGATTAATTCGGGGAATCTAAAATAACGAATAGACATAGTTATTTATTTTGTAGCAGCATTTCTTTTGCTCGATTAATTTGTGCCGCAAGATAGCTGGAACCACCCCGATCAGGATGATTTTTTAACATTAGCTTACGATGTGCATCAATAATTTCCTGGCGCGTTGCTGATAGATTGACTCCCAGAATTTTATAAGCCTCTTCGCTAGTCATAACACCTGCACTACTTCTAGCTCCGGAATTTCCTGGGGAATATCCACTTTGTTCTCGAAATAGTGACCACAAGCGTTGCAATTGAGGAGCGTAGCGTAAAGCCAGGGGTAAAAAGCGCGACAAAAAAGCGACACCCACACTTAGAGCAGCAATAATCCAGCTTAAGCGCCCCATCAAAGCCAAAAGTAGAAAACCTAGGGCAATACCATATAACCCACTTTTTTTAATAAATGACTTGCGCTCATCGAGTGCTTTTGACCAATAGATTTTAAACCAGAAAAATGCAGCGATAATAGCAACTAATAAAAACACTCTAATCAAAATTCACCCTTGTACATTATTTATTGCCTACAGACCAAGACGTTAAAGGATACTACAGAAGCTGCTAAAGCGAGAATAAAATAATAGCGCCGTATAGATACATGCCTGGGCAACGCTATGGAACTTAAACTGGTGGTGATAATAATAAAGCTTGCCAAGGCAATCAGGCAGGCAATTAAACTTGCTGACTGGTATACCGAACCAGATAGAAAAGTACCGGCTAATCATCTGAAGAATAGGAATTTCAAGCCACGAAGTCAAGACATTATTTGATCTTCGACAACAAGCAGTCTATCAACGGTCTGTCAGCATGATGAGAATAAATCCACCTATTCCACACTTTTGAGCAAAAGATGATGAATCACTCTGAATCTTTCACTTTATTAGTTTTGAAGTACATAGAAACTTATTATATTTTCCGTAAGAGCTTGCAGATTCAGCCTGTTTATAAGGCTACCAGCTTACCGTTTGATCCAACTCACTCCCTGAAAATATTGGAAACGGAGCTTAAGCGAAGTGAAGATTTTTAGTCCCTGATAGCGATAGGGCCAGGTGTTTTCTTGAAGCGTCTTTTTGCGTAGAGAAAATACAAGCCATTCCGACATCGCGTCAAGCCATTTGAGTAAGTGGACGCAGGGCGAATCAGGGCATCGTAGATTTTAATCAGTCCCGTTAAGCTTTTGCCGCGTTGTGGGCTTGGATGCCCAAAATGAGTTTTCGCAAAATTGGGACTCTCCGTAACTAATGTATTCAATGTTTCTTCTGGATAATGATGCACCGTCAGCCTGCGCCGACAGGTCGGTTACATCATTTGTTCGTGCAGGTTAAACAGAATCCAGATGGTGCCGCCAACCATTAAAAACAGGATGAGGCTGGTAAAGAGGACGAGTTGGAGATCGTCCCGGTGAGAGTGCCAACTGATGTGTAGGAAATAGCGAAAATGCACGATGATCTGCGCCACTGCCAATACCGAGATGGCAATCAGTCGCTCGAAGTTCGGTAAAACCTCAAAGACCACCAACCCGAAGGCCAAGGAGGTCAGTATTAATGCCAGTAGGCCACCAATACAGTAGGAGCGAAAATCCTGTGTATACGTTTCGACGTGCTTGTCAGTCATTGCGTCTCGCTTCATTGCGCCACCCCGAATAAGTAAACAAAGGTAAAAATACAAACCCACACGATATCGAGCATGTGCCAGAACAGTGCGAGACGCATCAGGCGCAGTTTAACCTCTGTGGTGCGGCCAAACACCCGCAGCTGCAACAGCAGCACGAGCATCCAAAACAAGCCGGCCGTCACATGGATTCCGTGGGTCGCTACCAGCAGAAAGAAGGATGACAGGAATCCGCTGCGCTGAGGCACGGCACCCTGCTGAATCATTACCCAGAAGTCGCGCAGCTCCATGCCGATAAAGCCGGCACCTAAGCAAAACGTCAGGACTAACCAGAACACCAGGTGTAGGCTATCGGCTTTGTACTTCAGGGCCAGTGAGGCCATGCCGAAGGTGATACTGCTGGTCAGCAACAGCATCGTCTCAATAAAGGCGCTGGGTAGATCGAACACATCGATCGGGGTCGGGCCGCCCGCCTGACCTTGCACACTCATGCTGGCATAGGTTGCAAACAGTATGGCAAACAGCACCAAGTCGGCCATTAGGAAAACCCAAAAGCCAAAAATGATGGGTTCGGACACGTCGTGACTGTATTCGTCGGTACTGCCCAGGTTCAGTCCCGGGTGGAGAAGTGGTTGCCGCTTCATGTGAGCACCTCCGCGCGGCCGACATTGACGCTGGTATTTTCCTGCTCACGGGGTGTAGTGGCGCACTCTCGTACCTGCTGTAGCCAGGCTTCGTGATCTGCACGCACCTTGCTGGCGGGAATGACGCGCTCTGTTTCTGTGACAAAACTGCGTGCTATCACCGCTCCCCACATGCAGACGAAGGAGAAGACCACCAGCCACCAGATGTGCCAGACCAGCGCAAAACCAAACATAATTGCGGCAATCCCGATAACTGGGGCCACTATGCTATTTTTGGGTACGACAATGTCTTCGTAGGCGATTGGCGAGGCGTAGGCCTGACCCTGTTGTTTAATTCGGGTGAAAGCGTCCTGCCCTGTCACGTCGGGGATGACGGCAAAATTGTACTCCGGCGGTGGTGAGCTGTTGGACCATTCCAGTGAGCGGCCATCCCAGGGGTCACCCGCCGGTACGCGCCGTTGGTCGCGCTGGCGTATGCTGACTACCAATTGCACGCACAGGAAGAGGAAGCCCGAGAAAAGCAGCAGAGCGCCAACAAATGACACCTGCAGCCAGCCCAGATACTCAGGTCGGAACCATTCAACGGTGCGACGCATCGCGCCCATCAGGCCCAGTACGTAAAGCGGCATAAAAGTCAGGTAAAAGCCGAAGGACCAGCACCAGAAGGACACCTTGCCCCAGCGCTCTGCCAAGCGGAAACCGAATGCCTTGGGAAACCAGAACTGGTAGCCAGCGATCATGCCGAACAACACTCCGGGGATGACCATGTTGTGGAAATGTGCGACCAGGAACAGGGAGTTGTGTACCGCGAAATCCACCGGCGGATTGGCCAGGATCACTCCGGTCAGTCCGCCGATCACGAAGGTCACCAGAAACATTACAGAAAACAGCATGGCTGTAGTCAAGCGGATGCGTCCGCGCACCATGGTTAGCAGCCAATCGTAAACTTTCACGCCCGTCGGCACGCCGATCAGCATCGTCGCAATACCGAAGATGACATTGACGTTGGCGCCCTGTCCCATCGTGAAGAAGTGGTGCAACCATACTGTAAAGGACAACACTGCAATCGACATGGTAGCAATGACCAGAGATTTATAGCCGTAAATGGTTTTGCCGGAAAAGGTAGAGATAACTTCGGAGAACACCCCGAAGGCGGGCAGAATCAAGATGTAGACCTCGGGATGACCAAACAGCCAAAACAGATTGGCGTAGTTCATCATATTGCCGCCCAGGTCATTGGTGAAGAAGTGGAACCCGGCATAGCGATCCAACGCTAACATTAGGGTCGCAATCGTCAGCGGCGCCATCGCAAAAATCATCAGGATGCTGGTGCACAGGCTGGTCCAGCAAAACAATGGCATGCGAAACAGCGTCATGCCTGGTGCGCGGTTCTTGTAGATTGTGGTGGCAAAGTTCAATCCCGTCAGCGTGCTGCCGATGGAAGCCAGGCTGATGGACCAGATCCAGTAATCCACGCCTTCGCCGGGGCTAAACTCTATGCCTGTGTAGGGCGGATATGCCGTCCAACCCCCTGTTGAGAACTTGCCTACAACGAGAGAGATCATCACTAGCGCTGCACCAGCGGCGGTCAGCCACAAGCTGATGGCGTTGAGCAGCGGAAAACTCACGTCGCGGGCGCCGATCTGCTGCGGCATGATGTAATTCATCATGCCAGTGACAAAGGGCATCGCCACAAAGAAGATCATGATGCTGCCGTGGGTACTGAACAACTGCCCGAAGTGATCGGGCGACAATATGCCGGGGTCGTTCACCGCGATGGACTGTTGGTAACGCATCAACACACCTTCGATAATCGCCCGGGCGAGCATGACGAAGGCCACCACGATATACATGATGCCCACTTTCTTGTGGTCCACACTGGTCAGCCAGTCGCACCACAGTGCATGCCACCCACGGTAGTAGGTGAGCAGCGCGATCACGATTATCCCGCCCATCACCATAACGCCCCCTGCGGAGGCGTCGATAAACTCACTCATCCCCGGGTGTTCGAAGGTATGTACAAAGGAAATATCTTGGGCAGTTAAAATGCCCAGTAGGGAAAAGCTCGATTCAGCAGTCATAGATCAGTTCCATCCGCTTTTATGTGGTGGTAGCCACCGGTGAAGTCCGCTATGACCCCGGTGAAAAGGCCCTCAGCAACGCTGCCGAAGGATTGCGGAGACGCAAGCACCGAAGGCTTTGCCAACTGCGCCCACGCGGTTTGATTGAGCGGCGGCTTGGATTCGCTCATGTTGACCGCCCACGTATCGAAATCAGCCTGACTAACCGCATGGGTCATAAATTTTTGGTTGGCGAAACCCATGCCGTTGTACTGGGTATTCAGGCCGCGAAATTGGCCGGGCTCTGAAGCGAGTAAATTCAATTGCGTCACCATGCCCGCCATCGTGTAAATCTGGCCACCCAACCGCGGGATCATAAAGGACTGCATCACCGTGCCGCTGGTCAGGCGAAAGCGCACCGGCCGGCCTGCCACAATCATCAGCTCGTTTACCGATGCGACGTCCTGCTCGGGGTAAATAAAGACCCATTTCCAGTCCAGTGCTATCGCTTGTACTTCCAAGGGTGCTTCTGTTGCAGCCAAGGGCTTGTATGGGTCCAGTTCGTAGGATTGATGCCACAGATTCCAGCTCAATACGCCAACGATCACCGCGGGCAACCCCCAAATCAGCACCTCCAGTGGCCAGGAAAACTCCCAGTTTGGCTGGTATGAACCGCTCTTGGTGCCTAGGCGGTAGCGCCACAGCACCCACGGCAGGGCTATAAAAAGCGGTGCGATAACGATAGCCATTACCACTACGATGAAAATAAGATGATCGCGCAGTGCCTCGGCGACCGGCCCGGCAGGGTTGATAAAGCCATCGCTCGCGGCGACGACGCTGGACGTCAGCAGTAGCAATACCCCGGCGCTACGCACGAGTATTTTAGGCAATTCTTGATTTCGTCGCATGGATACCACATTTTGCATTGTATTATATTGTGTTGTATTGTCTGGGCGAAGGCCGCTCGCCAGGCTATCTCTACGCCACAGCTGCCTGTCCAATGCAGGTGTGCATGAGACGCTGAGTAAAGAATAAAGAATAGGAATTCCAAGCCACAAAGTCAAGAAATTATTTGATTTTCAGCAACAAACTGTCTATCAACTGTCTGTCAGTAAGATAAGGTTGAATCCACCCATTTAACACTTTTGAGTGTGAGGATGATGTATCACTCTGAATTTTTCATTTTATTAGTTTTGAAGCACAGTGAAACTTGCTGCATGTTCCGGAAGAACTTGCAGATTCAGCCTGCTTAGAAGGCTACCAGCTTACCGTTTGATCATTATCCTTTTTGCCCTTGTGCGGCATGACTTGTTGAAGAATTTTGAAAACAGCTTCTTTCAAATATTTTGTTGTATAACTGTGTTGTAATCCAAGTAGGGTGAGTGGAATATCATCACGTGATGACACATCAATAACGATGCTGGCAATATCTACTTGTCCTATGTCCAGTTGTGACGAGATGACGATTCTCAAATTGTTTTTTTGCTCGCAGTTTTGGTGCGCTAGGGCTGAAATTGAAGACTCAGTATTTTCCAGCGCACTTTTAGGATATTAAGTCACATTTAAAAACAGTGATTTATCTGTTTTTTATGAAAAATACTAAAATGGCGGCTTTTGAATCTTCAATCTTTTTATTAGCAGTTATAACAACATAGCATAGCATACTGATTTTAAAGGGAAATTTTTTCCGTTCAAGCACTAATTAGATATTGACAAAGGGTTAATAACTTTGACAGAATCAGGCACATAAGTGATTTTCTTAAATGAGGATTTTAGTCAGCACCAATTGTCAGGAATTCGCCCTTCTTCGTTTTTTTATTTCGTTTTTTCTTAGGCAATGGGGTGGAATTAAGCCCTAGAGGACTGTGAAATATTTTGAAAGATTAAGACCTAGGTAATTCGGAACGTAACAATCAAAGCACTCCAAGTATAATTACAGTCAGTCAATATGCTTTAGCCCAAATTAATAATGAAATTATTACCGCTACTCAAATCTCTGACTGTTGATCCAGTTCAGCTCAATATAAAGGCAAAAATTCTTTCTTTACTTGCCTGCTTTTGTGCTATCTTTTTTATTGCCCTGATCACTCAGGCAACGATAGGCGCGTCTAATTTCCCCATCATCGTTGCTTCTATGGGTGCTTCTTCCGTTATTTTATTTTTTATTCCTAATAGCCCTTTAGCCCAACCCTGGCCGTTTGTGGGCGGACAATTATGTTCGGCATTTATCGGCATGAGCTGCGCTTTATATATTACAGAAACAGCCACAGCCTCAGCTGTAGCTGTTGGAGGCTCGGTACTGCTTATGTTGTTATTACGCTGCCTGCACCCTCCTGGAGCGGCAACAGCACTTGCTCCGGTTATGGCTGGTGCAAGCATTACCTCTCTGGGTTACTCCATTATATGGGTGCCTGTCGGTATTAATGTGGGAATTATGCTAATGCTTGCACTCATTATTAATCGCTGGGTAATGGACAGAGACTACCCCAGCGCATTACCTATTAAAGATGTCAAAGAAAGACCCGCTAACATTAAATCTACAACTGCGAATAAAATAGGTATAAGTAAACAGGATATTGAACTCGCATTAAAAGATTCAGACAGCCTTGTAGATATAACCGCCACTGAGCTAAGCCATTTATTAAGCAATGCTAAAAGGAATACTTTTAAACGTGTCCGAGGTGATATAAGTTGTGCAGATATTATGGTACGCGATATCAGCACTGTTGAATATGGTACAGAAGTAGAAGATGCCTGGCAGTTAATTCAAACAGAGAAACTCAAAGTCATCCCCGTTGTGGATAGCGCCAAACGGGTCATAAGAATTATCACCCGGCATGACTTTTTTAAATATATTAATTTAAATGCCTATGACAGCCTGCAAGATCAATTGCGCAATTTTATTCGCCGCACAGCCAACATAGAGACTAATAAACTTGAGGCAGTGGGTCATATTATGACTCAGTCTGTTGTTACCTTACCCGAAACAACCCATATCGTAGAACTGATCCCATTGATATCCCTGCAAGGGCATCGTCAAATCCCCATAATAAATGAGCAGCATCGTCTGGTCGGCATGGTTTATTAGGCGAACCTAGTTGCCGCACTCTATCATCAGGGGCTGGCTCAATCAGTACGTAGCTGATAATATATCGTTTCAGATAAACAGAATTATAGTGTAATTAATGGCCTTAAATTACCTCAGCGTATTAGACACTGCAAAACAGGGAAACTGGGATACAGCGCACCAGCAAATTCAGCCTTATTCAGACACCATGGCCTGTTTGATTCATGGCTACTTACATCGGCTAGAAGGTGATTTAGGTAATGCCGAATACTGGTATAAGCGGGCAGATAGCAGCATGCCTACCAACACCCTGGAACAAGAATGGCAACGCCTATATGCATTGCTTGACGACACGTCATTATAATGACTACAAATACTAACTCTCAGCAACAAGAAACCGTGATTTGCTCTTGTACCGGCACCAGCAAGGAAACAATCGAGCAGCTTATCGCCAAAGGCGCTGACACCTTAGATAAAATAGAATCTACTACCGGAGCAAATACCGGCTGCGGCTCTTGTGATATTTTAATACTAGAGTTATTAGGAGCGCACACAAAATAATCTAAGTAACAGACGTGCCTTTTTATCCATCTACTGTGCTTTAAAAGCTGTTACGTTGCAAACTACAGCTAAGTAGCTACGCCTTGATATTAATTGTTGCACTACTATTGGGGCGTAGCTTAGCCTACATGAGGCAATGCCAGAGCAGGGTAAATCCTAATCCCCACCTTTTGAACTTTATACTGCGAATACTTATGGGACTATTAATACAACTAAAAATCCAGCGTTAGAGAGATTGAAATACGAATAGCATATTTTCCACCGTACACATCAAAATGGAACCCAATAAAACTTCAATATTTCCTCATATTACTCGTTCTTTATGACGTGGTCTAATTGATTAGTACAACTCAGTTAAGGATAATTAACTTAACTGAGGAACTAAAATGAGCGCAAGAAAGAAATATTCAAAAGAATTTAAATTGGATGCGGTGAGTCTCGTCATAGACCAAAACCACACTCGCGTATAGATGCAATGAGCACTCATACCCATGCAGCCATTATTGCCATAAGAGACAAACAAGACCTACTTGACCTAAGCGGTAAG
>LWDU01034487.1_pt1 | contig 32470 bp, 35 predicted proteins | sample 727161 | NCBI WGS metagenome assembly LWDU01 (sample SAMN04566230, study PRJNA314399) | hydrothermal vent metagenome | isolation source: deep sea hydrothermal plume seawater | place: Mexico: Gulf of California, Guaymas Basin | collected 2004-07-11 | reverse complement strand
ATAAACATATCTCAGTTGTTATAGATAAAAACCCAATGAAAAATGGATTGATGACAGCTGGTTCAAACATACCTGTAGTCTCATTCGAAGAAGGCCTGGAATTTATTGCAGACTCAGATGTAATACTGTTGCTTGCATGGAACTTTCAAGATGAAATCATTCAGGAATTGAGAGATTCTGGATATAAAGGGAAATTTATTATTCCACTTCCTAATGATCCGTACATTTTATGAAATTTTTACAACAGAAAATTGATGGGATGTATCTGATAAAACCCGATCTACATCAAGATGATAGAGGGGTCTTTAGAAGAAGTTTTTGTACAGATGAGTTTGAACAACATGGAATTGCCTTCGATGTAAAGCAAGGAAATATTTCGGAAAATTTTCATAAACATACACTTCGAGGGTTTCATTATCAATCTGAACCGAGCAAGGAGTCAAAAATAATCACCTGTGTAACAGGGGCTTTATACAACGTAGTTCTGGATATTAGAAGGAGTTCTAAGACTTATAAGCAATGGGTGTCACTGTCAATAACATCAGGAACAAAGGAGAGTATATATGTGCCTGCAGGATGTGCGAGTGCATTCTTAACTATGGAGGATAACACCGTCGTTCATTATTATATGGGCGATTCATTCAGCCCCAATACCTATCACGGTATTCGCTACAATGATCCTGTCTTTTCTGTTAAATGGCCTTGTGAACCAAAATTAATATCTGAAAAAGATATTAATTTGCCAGACTTTATCAGTGAATAATTTAAAAGTACTCATTACCGGTGCATCTGGTTTTGTTGGATCAGCGCTTGTAGAAAAATTAAGTATGTCAGGCTGTGAAGTAATGGCCTTATCTCGTACATGCATAGAAACTAAAACAACCAGTAAAGTTCAGTGGTTGAAGGCAGATCTATCATTACCAGAATCATATAGAGAAGAGGTCAAAATATTTAGTCCTGATACTGTAATACATTTATCATGGCAAGATATTCCTGACTTCTCTTTCAAGAAATCATTATTGAATCTCAATCAATCGCTGGAATTTTTAGCCTTTGTATTGGAGATCGAGAGTTGTAAAAAAATTCTGGTTTCTGGAAGTTGCCTTGAATACAATAAGACCAAGGGCGAGTGTAAAGAAACCGATGCAGGCTCTCCTAAAGACCACTTTACCTGGGCAAAGCATTCGATTTATTCATGGCTGTCAATGAGATGTGCTCAGAAAGTGGTTGTTCTTGGATGGCTTCGGATTTTTTATGTTTATGGACCTGGTCAAAGGCCCGGGTCTCTTGTTCCAACTATCTTGTCCAGTTTAAAAAATAACGAGTTACCTTATCTAAGAACGCCAAAAAATGCAAATGATTATATTTTTATAGATGATGTAATAGACGCGTTTTATGCAGCGATTACTAGTGAAAAAATATCATCAGGAGTATATAATTTAGGATCAGGAACATCAGCTACTGTGCTTGATATTTGCAGATATGCCGAGCAAATTATACTTGGCACTGATCTTCATACTCAACAACTCGAAAGAGAGACTAAGAATAGCACTGCAGATACCAATTTTTGGGCTGAGATCAATGCAACAAAAAAGAAGTTGGACTGGAGTCCAAAAATAGCACTCGAGAGTGGCATCAAGAGAACATGGAATGATTTCAATAAATTATGAAGAGACTACAACAAGCAGTTGTACTGTGTGGAGGTCTTGGTACACGCTTACAACCATACACAGACTATATTCCAAAACCAATGATTCCATGCAATGGTAGACCATTTTTATGGTATCTATTGCAACAATTGCACGAGCAAGGTATTAATAAGTTTGTTTTGCTTACAGGGTATCTTGGAGAAAAAATAAAAGACTACTTTGATAATGGTAGTGAATGGGGTTGGCAGATTGAGTACTCTGAAGGACCAGTAGAGTGGGATACGGGAAAGAGGATATGGGAAGCCAAAGAAAAAATAGACGATATATTTTTATTACTATATTCCGATAATTTCGCATCTTTTTCATTAAATAAAGCTTTTGCATTTCATAAAAAAAACCACAAGCCTATAACATTTATGGTGTCACCTAAAAATCCTGGCAATATTGAATTGAATAATATATGTGTTGTTCAAAAATATGACAATAATAGATCTGATATAAATCTTAATTATGTAGAGATTGGGTACATGATTATAGAAAAAGATAAGGTGTTGAGCTTTTATAATGATCCAGATTGTAGTTTTTCTTTAATATTGCATAAAATGGCGTCACAGCAACAAATAAGTGCTTGGATTCAAAATGACCAATATCACAGTATTTCAGATCCAGACCGTTGGAAAAAAACAGAAGAGTACCTTAAGCCAAAGAAAATAATATTGATTGATAGGGATGGAGTAATCAACCATAAAGCCCAAAAGGGTGAGTACATCACTATATGGGAAGATTTTGAGTGGATTGAAGAGACTCGTGAAGCTATGAAACATTTGGCTCAAGAGGGATTTCAGTTCATTGTGATTAGCAATCAGGCTGGGATAGCGCGAGGCATGGTCGAACTTGATGAATTAGACCGTATTCATCAGAATATGAAAGATGAGCTCCAAAAGGATAATATTGAAATTTTAGATATTTATGTCTGTCCACACCATTGGGAAGAGGGATGTTTTTGTCGTAAGCCTAATCCAGGAATGTTATTCCAGGCAAGCAAAGAACATCAATTTCGACTAGATAAGACACTGTTTATTGGGGACGATAGAAAGCAGGATGTGGTTCAATTTTTATCGGAAAGGAGACTGAGTTGAAGAAATTAACAAAAGAAGAGCAACCTATCTATTCATCACTTTCCATGTTCGACTCAATAGATATAATACTTAACCATTATCAAGTATAAAATTGAATGATTATTTCACGCACGCCATTTAGAATTAGTTTTGTAGGGGGAGGTACAGATCTTCGCTCGTTTTATTCCGAGGAGCCTGGGCAGGTATTGAGCACGTCGATAGATAAATATATCTATGTGGTTGTGAAACGTCAAATAGGAATTGTAGAGTATAAGTATCGAATTAACTGGAGTACAGTTGAGTTTAAAAATAGAATTGAAGACATAGAGCACCCAATTGTACGAGAAGCATTGATATTAATAGGAATAGATTTTCCAATTGAAGTAACAACATTTGCTGATATTCCCGCAGGTACTGGGCTGGGTTCATCGAGTTCATTTACTGTGGGCTTGATACAGGCTCTATATGCGTTAAAGGGAGAGATGATAACAAAACATAAGTTAGCGGAGTGTGCGGCTCGAATAGAAATGGATGTTTTGCGACGCAGCATGGGAAAACAGGATCATTATGCGGCTGCATATGGTGATTTAAATGTATTGACATTTCAGGCTAATGAAAAAGTTTTAGTGGACCCTGTTTTTTACGACCCCGAAGTTCGTCAGAGGCTAGAAGCAAGACTTCTTCTTTTTTATACGGCAGTAAAGCGTGATGCAAGTGATATTTTACAGGTGCAGGATGCAGAAACAGCAAAAAAAAGAGGTGTTCTTCAACAAATGAAGGCGTTAGTGAATCCTCTTAGAGACATTATAGTGTCAGGTGAAAACTTAAGTCGATTTGGTGAACTTCTTCATGAGAATTGGAGGTTAAAACAAAGTCTTACTGATTTGGTTTCCACAAGAAAAGTTGATCGGTATTATGAAGAAGCGTTAACAGCAGGTGCTATAGGGGGTAAGTTGTTAGGCGCAGGAGGGGGGGGGTTTTTTCTTTTTTATGTCGAGCCTGACAAGCAGCAGTCTGTTAAAGAGGCATTAAAAGATCTTTATCATTTAAAAACTGGTTTTGATAATAGTGGGGCTCGAATCACTTATTATGACCGATGAAGTATTTCTTATAAGAATTCTATATGAAAAAAATATTAATTGTTGGGCACCAAGGATATTTAGGGTCAAGGCTAACCGACTATCTTCAAGATAGAGGATATTATTGTGTCGGTGCGGATATTGGATTTTTTCAATATGGAGTGCTTTATCCACCTCATAAAGTCCCGATGATAGATGAAGAAGCAAGGACCATTTCTGAGGAAGATGTTAAGAACTTTGATGTTATTTTAATATGTTATGTGTAATGACTGTCGCAGAGAAGAGCGTAATACTAAATTCGGATGGAGGGCATGGCGGCCACACTTGTACATAGATGATGTTGAAAATATTATTGGCAATTCACTTAAGAATACGAAGAATAAATTTAAAGTGGTTACTAAAGTTGGTCATGAACTGAAGCTGCATCACGGAATGGCAAAGGTTCGTTACTTAGGTATTAAGCGTAATCGCATACGCTTTCAACTGATGTGTGTGGCACACAACATTAAACGCGGAAGATCTATTCAGCGGGCAAGTTGTGCCTGAAAAAAAGAGTAAAGGGGTAGCTATGTTTCAGTAGATCTAATCGATATAATGTCCTTGTTGGGTAAAATGGAATCAAAAAACGGGGCCCAAGATTAACTGGTTATGTGAACTGATCGCTCAAAGGTCTCATGAAGTGTTTAAATGATTTGTGAATGCTCAATATATTATATGTTTTTTTAATTAGCAAATAAGGTTCTTATGAAGGAAGAAGTTACTATTGTAATACCATCGCATGAAAGACATCATTTATTACTTAGGGCTATAGATTATTATTCTGAATTAGATTTTTTAATTTTGATAGTTGATTCTAGTAAAGTATTTCTTAATGTAAAGTTACCTTGGAATATCACCTACGTGCATCTGCCAGGTTCTTTTTTCGGAGACAAGATTTATAGTGGACTTTGCAAGGTCTCTACACCTTATTCTTGTTTGTGTGCCGATGATGATTTTTTAGCTGAAAATGGTTTAAAAGTTGGTAAAGAATTTTTAGAAGAAAATTTGGATTATGTTTCAGTTCAGGGGCATTACATACAGTTTGATCCTTTACATCCAGAAGAAAAATATACTCCTCTTTATATAGCAATGCATGGTTTTAGGAATGACTCAGATATTATTAAAGATAGAGTGCTAAATGTTTCAACTCCAAATGTTTATGCTTTACATCGTACCATTGTTCTAAAAAAGGCTATTCAAATTACTTTAAATCAAACAAGTGTATGTGTTGTTGAGCCGAGCATACCTATGGTCGCGATGTGCTATGGAAAACATTGTGTGTTACCTGTTTTTTGGGCAGCAAGAGATGTTGTTCGATACTCAAAATATCTAGATGAAAATGGAGATACTTACAGTGATCGTGAAGGTCATCTTGAAATAGATAAATTAAACAATGTAGTAAGTGATTTGAAAGATTATTTAATTTCACCTGAAGGAAATAAATTAAGAAACAACTTTGTTGAAACTGTATCAGATATTGTGCCTGACCGTAGAGAAGCTGAAGACCTATTTGATTCAGTATTTATTAAGCTTATTTCATTGAGAAAACAAAAAAAGGGTGTTTCTTTCATAAAGAAGTTGAAAAATGTCACTAAACTTTTTTTACCTAACATTGTTGTTAGAAAAATTCAATTTTATAATTATAATAAATTACGTCTTGCTCAAAAGAGTGTTTCAGGATATCCATGGAGTGATGATGTTGCTATGAAGGATTGGAAAAGCATGACTAGAGTTATTCTAAAATTCAGAGGACTGAAGTAGAAAATTTATGAATATTTCAATTATGATTCCTACGAAAAACAGGCCAAATTTCATCTTAAGGCAATTAAAGTATTATTCTCTTTCTAACTTCCAGGGCGTCATTTTGATTGGCGACTCAAGTGATAGCAGGTTTTTTGAAGAAAACAAAAGTAACATAATTGAATTTGGAAAAGAATTAACAATCAGGCATTTCCATAAACCGGAATTGACTGCTGATAAAATGAATTCCTTCTTGGCTAGTAAAGTGCAAACAGATTATTCGGCATATGTGGCTGATGATGACATTATTCTAGTTGAATCTATTTTAGCAGGCATTAGTTTTTTAGATTCACACATGGGATATTCTGCAGTCCATGGAAAAGCATTTCTAATGTCATTGGAAAATTCAGAATGTAAACCTTTTGGGAGGGTAGCTTCTTTTTTGCGATACCCACTAACTATTAGGTTAGAAGATACTGCTCTGGGGAGAGTAAAAGAATTTTTTGCCAATGTTTTGAATGTAAATATGTCTATTGTTAGATCTAAAATTAATATGGATGCCTTTAATGAGGTTGAAAAATTATCAGATTATTACTCTAAATATATTTTAGGGGAATTAGTCCATGCTTCAATTGTCCTTTCGAGAGGAAAAATTGGCCAAATTGATAATTGTTATTTAATTAGACAAGGTCATGATGATCAGAGTTTCCACACACTGTCAATAGGGGAATGGATGTCAGGAGATGAGTGGTGTGATCAATATAATATCCTTAAGTCAGCTATTAATAGAGAAATATTGGTATATGATAAGATCGAAGATATAAATAATAAGACGTCTTTAATTTTGTCTAGGTGGCTTGAGTCTTTGATTAATAATGGTGCAGTGAAAGAAAACAAAAAAACGCCATCTGTTATTAGTTATTTAGGAGTGAAAAAATTTCTTAAGCGTTATAGTGTTTTGAGAGTTTTGCATAGATCCTTATTTGCGAAAAATATTTTAAATATAGTGATTGAAGAAGATATGGTTTCTCAAAATGATATCAGAAGGTATCTAGATTTGGTTGATGAATGAAATGTGAGTAAATGGTTAATCCAAGTATATTGATTGTTTGTATTTGATAAGAAATAGTTATGCTGGTATTGAGCACCCTTCGCACCTAGATTGGATAAAATAGGATTATGTTTATGTTTATGTTTATGTTTATGTTTATGTTTATGTTCTATGTTTCTTTCCAAGGTGTTGTTAGTTCTTTGTCGCCTAGATTTGTTGTTGATAAGATGGTGCGTATAGTTTTTCGAGAAATTCTCTGTTAAGTTATTTGGCACCTGTAGTTATATCTATGGGAAAGATTAAAGAACTTGATTGTTATTATTTAATTAGGCAAGTGCACCATGATCAGCTTTTTTCTAAACTAGATTTTTACGATTGGATAACTGGATCCGAGTGGAGAAATTCATACGATCATCTAATAAGTATTATCAATAGAGGTTTAATGAATGACGAATCTCAAGATAATGTTAATTGCCTATATAAAGCCGAAGATATTCTTAAGCAATACATGTCAAAGATAATGTTAAATGGATTAGATTATAACAACCATAAAAAACATAAATTTTCTACAAAAGTTAAAGAATATCTTAAACAAATTAATATTGTAAGAGTATTTATTGATTACTATAGACTAGTTAAATCCGAAAGAACTTTTCATCAAATTGTTTCTGGGGATAATAATTCTTCATCGGAAGATCTAATTACTTATCGGAAGATTGTTCTCGATGATTGAGTCTAGTCTTTGTAAATTATTTGATATTGCATAGAAAAATTTGATTTGTAAGGTTTAATGTTGAACAGTTTAGTAAATTGTGTATCTGTTCTTGTATAGGTATACTTGCCAAGAAATTTTTACTATATTTTTTTATAAAAAATGAGAACAAAATATGCTGACTAACTCGAACATTTTGGTTACAGGTGGAACAGGTTCATTTGGCAATGCCTTTGTTAAATTGACTTTGGACAAATATAACCCAAAGCAGATTATTATCTTTTCTCGTGATGAGATGAAACAATGGGAAATGGCGCAAAAATTTGAAGGTGATTCGAGAGTGAGGTTTATTATTGGAGATGTGCGTGACAAGGATAGGTTGTCAAGAGTTTTAGATGGTATTGATTATGTTGTGCATGCCGCTGCGACAAAAATTGTTCCGACTGCAGAATACAATCCGTTTGAGTGTGTTAAAACTAATATTAATGGTGCTACAAATCTAATCGATGCATGCATTGATCGTGGAGTAAAGCGCGTTATTGCCCTGTCAACCGACAAGGCAAGTAACCCAATAAACCTTTATGGAGCGACAAAACTTGCATCAGATAAACTGTTTATCGCTGGCAATGGCTATGCTGGTATTGATAGTACTAGATTTTCAGTTGTTCGTTATGGTAATGTTATGGGCTCTAGAGGTTCTGTTATACCATTTTTCATTAAGTTGAAGGAAACTGGTGAATTACCAATCACTGACCCGAAAATGACCCGTTTTATGATTAGTCTAGAAGAGGGAGTGAAATTAGTATGGCATGCTTTTGATGATATGAAAGGCGGTGAAATATATGTGAAGAAAATTCCTTCTATGGCAATAACTGATATTGCTAAAGCTGTTAGTAAAAATGCAAAGCATAAAATTATAGGTGTGAGACCAGGTGAAAAAATTCACGAACAGATGATTGGCTTGGAAGATGCACCACACACTTATGAATATAATGATCATTATAAAATCTTGCCAGCAATTTATAACTGGTCTTCAGATCCAAGGCGTCATAAAGGTGGAGTTAAAGTTAATGAGAATTTTACATATTCATCAGACCAAAATGATGAGTGGATGAGTATTGAAGAGTTGAAGCAATGGATAGAAAGTAATAAAGGTAGAATTGGAAAAATCTAGTTGATGCAACAAAAAGTATTAATAACTGGCGGATCTGGATTGTTAGCTGTTAATTGGGCATTATCTATTCGTGACAATTGTTCCGTAGTATTAATTTTACATAATAGAAAAATATCCATACCAGGAGTCGACTCCGAAGTTGCTTCATTAGATTCTATAAAGGAGTGCCTTTCTGTTATTAATAAGTACGAGCCTGATGTTGTAATTCACACTGTAGGATTAGCTAATATAGAGCAATGTGAAAAGAATGCAGATCTTGCTCAGCATATCAATGTTGATTTATCGGAAAATATTGCAAGTGCCTGTAATGAATTAAATGTAAAACTTGTTCACATATCAACAGATCATCTGTTTTCTGGTAAAAATAAAATGTCCACAGAGGACGGCGATATTAAACCTGTTAACTTTTATGCAAAAACTAAGAGGTGGGGCGAATTAAAAGCACAAGAAAATTGTAAGGATGTATTAATTATTCGTACTAATTTTTTTGGTTGGGGTACTAAATATCGTCAATCATTTAGCGACTTTATTTTAAGTAGCTTGAAAGATGGAAAACCAGTCAATTTATTTCAAGATGTTTTCTTCACACCAATTCTGATTAATGAACTAGTTGATAAAGTGCATCAATTAGTTGATCTTAACGCAAGTGGTATTTTTAATGTGGTTGGGAATGAGCGTTTGTCTAAATATGAGTTTGGTTCGAGGCTTTCAAATTATTTTAAGCTAAATTCTAATTTGATTAAGGCAATAAGCATCAGTAGCAAACCGCAATTAGCAGAGCGACCAAAAGATATGAGCTTATCTAATGTTAAACTTTGCAAAACACTTCAATGTGAAGTTTCTAGTATTGATGAACAATTTCAAACTCTTAAAAAACAAGGAGATGAGAATCTTTTAGAGCAAGTAGCCTTAGATGTTATTCCTTATGGTAAACACTATATTGATGAAGACGATATACAGTCTGTTGTTGATGTATTGAGACATGGTATGCTTACACAAGGCCCTAAGGTTGCGGAGTTTGAAAATAAGGTTGCTAATTATGTGGGCGCAAAATATGCAGTTGCTGTTGCCAATGGTACGGCAGCACTTCACTTAGCTTGCATGGCATTAGAACTAGGCAAGGGTGATGAAGTAATAACTTCTCCCAATACTTTTATCGCAACGAGTAATTCCGTTTTGTATGTTGGCGCTAAACCGGTGTTTGTTGATATTGATAAGCAGACTCTAAATATCGATATCAATCAAATTGAGCAAATAATACTTGATTCAAAAAATATCAAAGCCATTTTTCCTGTACATTTTTCAGGACTGCCTTGTGATATGGAAAAGATCAGGCAGCTGGCGGATAAATATGATTTGGCAGTTGTTGAAGATGCCGCGCATGCACTGGGCGCAACATATGAAAATGGCAACAAAGTGGGCAACTGTCAATACTCAGACATGACTTGTTTTTCCTTTCATCCAGTCAAAGGTATTGCTTCTGGTGAAGGTGGCATGATTACAACAAACAACCTAGATACTTACCACAAGCTAACCTTGTTAAGAAGTCATGGCATCACCAAAGGTAATTTTGAGTTCCCAGGTATTAGCTATCCAGATAGTTCGTTGATAAATAAAGATAAGGCACTTGAAAATGGAGAGCTAAAGCGCTGGTATTATGAAATGCAACATCTTGGATATAATTATCGCATTACAGATATTCAGTGTGCATTAGCTACTTCGCAAATGGATAAAATTGATTTATTTTTAGACGCAAGAAAGTCAATGGCTAAATTTTATGACCAGGCCTTTGCAGAAGTTCTAAATATTACCCCATTACAGGCTCATGGTAGAGATAATAGCTCTCATCATATTTATGTGGTTAGTGTTGATTTTGACAGGATTGGCTTAACGCGACACCAGTTCATGACAAGATTGGCAGAAAAAGGCGTTGGCTCTCAGGTGCACTATATTCCTGTTGTCAGTCAGCCATATTACCAAGATATGGGCTATGAAATCAAGCAGTACCCTCAGACTGGCGTCTATTATCAAAACACACTGTCCATCCCTTTGTATTACGGTTTGAGTAGTGCCGAACAAAAATTAGTGATATCTTCAATAAAAGATTTGTTGGAAAAATAGATGGTTATAAATACTGAACGCTTCCAATTAAAAACCTTGACAGTAGATGATGCGACAGAGGAATATTTATCATGGTTTAGCAGCTCAAAAGAGGTTGGTGAATATATTGCTTATGCTAAAACAAATGCAGATATTAACAAATTAAGGCAGTATGTAAAAGAGCGGGAAGATAGAGAGGATGTATTATTTCTTGGAATTTTTACTGATTCTGGACAGCACATTGGAAATATAAAATATGAGCCAATTAACCTAATAGATCAGTCAGCTACAATGGGGATTTTGATAGGTGATAAAGAATGGCGAGGCAAGGGTGTTGCAACCGAAGTAATTAAAGATAGTGGTAAGTATTTGAAAGAGAATTATAAAATTAAATACATTGACCTAGGTGTGAACAAAGACAATATAGCTGCAGTTTCCGCTTATAAAAAAATGAAATTTAAGGTTATTAAGAAAACCGACCATGACTTTATGATGAGATTAAACATAGAATGAAGTTAGCGCTTGGAACAGTTCAGTTTGGCTTAGATTATGGTGTTACTAACCATGATGGACAAGTGGCAATAGACGAAGTTAAAAACATCTTGGATTATGCCAAGGACAAAGGCATTGGCACATTGGACACTGCATCAGGATATGGTAATAGTGAGCAAGTTTTGGGTGAAGTCGGTGTTAATAACTATCGAATTATTACTAAAACTACACCCTTAAAAAATGGTGTAGATGGAGTGATAAAGGGTTTTCATCAATCTTTAGATAGTCTTAATATTGGACAAGTGGATGGATTATTAATTCACAATATTGATGATACAAAAGATAAGAGATTCGGTGAATTGTTTCATAAATTGAATGAACTAAAAGAAGAAGGAATGATTAAGAAAATTGGTTTTTCAACTTATACGCCAGAGCAAGTGGATTTTTTATTGGAAAATTTTGATTTTGATTTAATTCAAGTGCCGTTTAATGTATTTGACACTCGCCTTGTTGAAGGTGGACAATTAGAAGCATTAAAGAAAAAAAATATAGAAATCCATGCAAGAAGTGTTTTCCTGCAAGGTGTGCTGTTAAGTTTTGATAGCCTTTCAGATTATTTTTCAACTTGGGATGCACAATTTGAATGGTATCAAGAGATAGTTAAAGAAAGAGAGTTATCTTTATTGGAATACGCATTGAATTTTGTTTTAAAAACTCAAGAGTTAGACAAAATCATAGTGGGTGTTGACAATGTGAATCAGCTAGCTAATATTGTTAATGCATCTAAGTTAGATGTTAACTTAGATGCATTTAAAATTAATGATATTAATTTATTAAATCCAAGTTTATGGAAATAAAATATGAAAAATAAGATAGAAATTATTGCAGAGATAGCGCAAGGTTACGAAGGTAATGAAAAATTAATCAACTTATTAACTAGGGGTGCAATTGCGTCAAACGCAGATGCAGTGAAGTTCCAACTAGTCTATGCTGATGAGCTGGCAACACCAGATTATGAGTATTACGAGTTATTTAAAGATTTAGAAATGGACAAAAGTATTTGGATTGATGTTTGTAATCAAATACACAATGCAGGAAAAAAAGTTTATTTTGATGTATTTGGATTACTTAGTTTAGATGTTGCGAAAGAGATTGGTGCAGATGGCGTTAAGTTGTCAACTACTGAATTTTACAACAATGCTTTATTTGATCGAGCTATTGCCCAATTTGATACGCTTTACTTGTCAGTTGGTGGTATACCTGTTGAAGATATCGATCAAAAATTATCGGCACTAAGCGTAGAACAAGTAAAGAAGATTTGCCTAATGTATGGTTTTCAATCTGAGCCTACGCCATTGGATCAAAACAATTTGAATAAACTTAGTATCTTTAAAAATCGTTATCCTAATTTTAGAGTTGGATTTATGGATCATTCTGATGGTGCTTTAGATGATGCATATTATTTGCCTTTAGTAGCAATGGGCACTGGCATAAGTGTTATTGAAAAACATATCACTTTAGATAGAGAGCTTGAAATTGAGGACTATATTTCAGGCGTCACTCCAAGTGAGTTTATTAAATTTGTTGGCTTGATTCGTCGATTTGAGCCTGTGATGGGATTGGACTCTTTAGAACTTACTGAGCAAGAAGAAGCATACCGCAATAAAGCCACTAAGTCAGTTGTCGCGTTGACTGATTTAAAAGCAGGAGATGTTTTAACCATGGAGACAGTTGCCTTAAAGCGTTGCTCTAAACCGATTACTGAACGCTCTATTCTTGAGATTGAGCATGCACTTGGGAAAACTTTAAAGGTAGATATAAAAACTGATTCACCTGTTGCTAAGGGTGACATATGAAGAAATTAGTTGCAGCATTGGCTTGTCGTAATCAGGGGAGTCGATTATATGGCAAGCCTTTGCAAAATTTAGATATAGATAACGGTATTACCATCCTTGACAATATTATATTAGGCATTGCTGATGGTGTTGCAAATGATGCTTTTGTTGAATATGCCAACGACAATAACATTGGATATATCCGTGGCAGTGAAGAGGATATCTTGGAGCGTTTAATTAAGTGTGGAGATATTAGTAACGCAACTGACATTCTTCGAACAACCAGTGAATCTCCATTCCCTTACTTTGATTTTATAGATTCAGCATGGGAGCAACATATTAAGCAGGGTAATGATGGCACCTTCCTTGACAATGTTATTGACGGCTGTGGTTTTGAGATGCTGACATTAGATGCATTAAAAAAATCTCACGCTGAGGGTGAAGATAGACATCGCTCTGAACTTTGTACTTTGTATATTAGAGAAAACAAGGATAGGTTCAAGATAGAGTATATTGACCCGCCCATCAAATTATCAAGAAAGGACATTAGACTAACAGTGGACTACCCTGAAGATTTGGTTGTTTGTAGGGCAGTATATGAACATTTCAAGTCTTTTGAGCCAAATATACCGTTGTTAGATGTTGTGGATTTCTTAGATAGAAATCCACAACTATTAAGGCTAACTTCACCATTCTGTGAAGAGGGCTATAAGACTATGTATTTATAATTTTAATTTAGAAAAAATGTATAAAAAATCTGAACAACTGTTGAATCGAGCGTTAAAGTCTATTCCTCTAGCATCACAAACATTTAGCAAGAGTTTGACGCAATACCCAAAAGGTGTGTCCCCTTTTTTTATTGAAAAAGGTAAAGGTGCAAGAATATGGGATGTAGATGGTAATGAGTATATTGATTTTGTTAATTCTCTTGCGGCAGTAACTCTGGGTTATTGCGATAAAAATGTTGATGAGGCAGTGCAGAAGCAAATGCAAAATGGTGTTACTTTTTCTTTACCGCATTGTTTGGAAATGGAAGTGGCTGAAAAGCTAATTGATATTATTCCTTGTGCTGAGAAGGTTAGATTCGCCAAAAATGGCACTGATGCAACAAGTGCATCTATTCGTATCGCACGAGCCTATACAGGTAAAGAGCATATTGCAGTTTGTGGCTATCATGGCTGGCAAGATTGGTATATAGGCTCGACAACGAGAGATTTGGGCGTTCCTAAGGCTGTAAAAGAGCTTACACATAAGTTTGAATACAATAGCATAGAATCCCTAGAAAAAATATTCCAAGAGCGAGAATTAGCCTGTGTCATTATGGAGCCAATGAATGTTGAATATCCACAAGATAATTTTTTAGAAAAAATAAAAACTTTGGCGCATAAAAATGACGCACTGTTGATTTTTGATGAAACCATTACAGGTTTTCGCTATTCTTTAGGCGGTGCGCAAGCCTTATTTAGTGTGATTCCAGATTTAGCTACTTTTGGTAAAGGCATGGCAAATGGCTACCCACTCTCTGCCGTTGTTGGTAGTAATGAAATTATGCAAAAAGTTGAGGATATTTTTTTCTCAGGCACTTTTGGCGGGGAAACGCTTTCGTTGGCAGCAGCGAATGCGGTGATCGATAAATATAAAAAAGACAATGTACCGAAGTACCTTAATGATTTAGGCAATTATTTATTGAAAAAATTAAATCAATTAATTATCAAAGAAGGGTTGGATGATGTTTTTAGAACTTCTGGACACCCTGCTTGGAGCTATTTACAGGTTAAAGCACAAGATAAATATACGGCTTTTGAGATTAAAACCCTTTTCTTACAAGAAATGTTTAAGAGGGGTATCTTAATACTTAGTTCACATAATTTAAATTTTTCACATAGTGAGGAAGATATTGATAAGCTTATCTCAGTTTATAGTGAGGTCTTGCCACTAATTAAACAAAGTATTGATAATGATAATCTAATAGAGCAATTAAACTGTAAACCCTTACAGCCATTATTTCAAGTGAGATGAATGTAGTTTTTAGAGTGGATTCATCGAGTCAAATGGGTGCAGGGCATTTTATGCGCTGTTTGACTTTGGCTGATGAACTTGAAAAACAAAATCATAATGCTACTTTTATTTGCAGGGAATTGAAAGGTAATTTAATCAAATCAATTGAGCACAGGGTGCATACTTTGCCGGTAGATAAAGACTTCCAATCAGATGATTTATATTTAAGTTGGCTGGGTGCAACACAAGAGCAAGATGCGAAACAAACGATCCAAGTCATTCATGACAATGTAGATTTATTGGTTGTTGATAGTTATGCTTTAGATGAGGCCTGGCATAAACAGCTAGAGCCACATACAAAAAAAATTATGGTGATTGATGATTTGGCAGATAGACAGCTTGATTGTGATATTTTGTTAAATCAAAATTTAGGTAGCCATAAAGATGATTATAAAAATAAAGTACCAAAGTACTGTAAATTATTACTAGGTTGTGAGTATGCATTATTACGGTCAGAGTTTTCAAAACTTAGGAGTCAAGCATTAGAGAAAAGAAAAAATACTAAAGAAATTAAAAATATTTTGATTAGTATGGGTGGTAGTGACAGCAAAAACCTCACTTACAATATCTTGCAAAATATTAATGATAGTTTTAATATTACGGTTGTTTTAGGTGCCTTATCTCTACATATTGATATGATAAGACAATATGCAAAAGATAAGAATATTAAAGTAATTGTCAATGCTAATAATATGGCCGAGTTGATGTTGGAAGCTGATTTATCGATTGGCGCAAGCGGCTCAACAAATTGGGAGCGCTTGTGCCTTGGACTGCCTTCTTTAATTTTTACAGTTGCAGAAAACCAGATTAAATTTTCAAAGATTCTTGATGAACTTGGACTGATTAGGTTACTTGGCCATGTTGGTGAAAGAAAAACTGTTAATGTGACCAAGGAAAGTATTTTGTCAATTGATGATTTGAGCGCCTGGTCAGAAAGATGTTTCAACAGTTGCTCTTGTAATGGAGCCTCAAAAGTTGTTGGAATTATTACAAGTAAGTCAGTGTCAATAATATGATAAGTTTTAGAAAAATTTCTAAAGATGATTTACCTCAAATATTGAGTTGGAGAACCAACCCAGAGGTGACACGTTACATGTCAACAGATATCAAATTTGATCTTGAAAAGCAAACTAATTGGTATAACCAAGTTGTTTGCAATCGTTCTCCAGCAGAGCACTGGATTATTTGTCATAATGAGAAACCTGTTGGAGTGTTAAATCTTGAAAAATTTGATTCAAAGCTACAACAAACTTCTTGGGGGTATTATATTGGAGAGATGGAATCTCGAATAATAGGAGCATTGATTCCTGCATACTTTTATAATTATATGTTTTTTGATAGAGACTCCTCACTTAAAAAGATTAACGGACATCTTTTTAGTGAAAATACTAAAGTTCTTGCAATGCATCGATTCTATGGCGTTGACGAGGTTAAAATTTTAAAAAATCATGTTCATAAGTATGGAAAAGAATTTGATCTAACTCTAATAGAAATGACAAAAGAAAAATGGGTTTCACAAAGAGAAAATTTTCAACATTATCAGGCGATATTCGAGGAATAAATGAAAGTTAAAATTGATTCAAATGCATATTATTTGCCAGAAAAAAAAGAGAGTAATGAGAGTTTAAAGCTTGATAATCCTAATTGGGATATGTCAAAAATTTCAGATAAAACTGGTGTTTTTACTAGATCAATAGCCTCAACCCATCAAACGGCCGTAGATTTAGCATTTGAAGCTGGAAGTAGATTGCTTAAAGACTCATCTTGCAAGGAGGATATTGATTTAGTAGTTTTGGTAACACAATCTCCAGATTATGTATTACCAACTAGTGCTTGCATTTTGCAAGATCGACTTGGGTTGTCAAAAAAATGCATGGCATTTGATATTAATCTTGGATGCTCTGGTTTCATTTATGCGCTTAGTATCGTTGGAAGTTTGATAGAGTCAGGTGTTGCTAAAAAAGGTTTAATACTTTGTTCTGACACTTATACCAAGTATATTGATAAGAGCGATAGAACTTGCAGGCCAATCTTTAGTGATGGTGCTTCGGCAACTTTGTTGGTCGGAAGTGATATAGATAAAGTCGGTCCTTTTGTTCTTGGAACAGATGGTAGCGGGTATGAAAAGTTGATTGTTAAGGAAGGCGGCGCTCGAGAGCCTCACATAAGTTCCAATTCTTATCATGGCACTCTTGAGATGCGTGGCGCTGATGTGTTTCTTTTTACATTGAATTCTGTACCAACTTGCATGAATGAACTTCTTGATAAGTCTAAATTGGATATTGAAGACATTGATTTATTTGTATTTCACCAGGCTAGTAAGCTTGTTCTTGAAAACCTTATACGGGCTATGTCTCTAGATGAAGACAAGGTGTTTATTAATTTAAGAGATACTGGTAATACAGTTTCTGCATCTATTCCTATTGCCTTAAAAGATGCAGAAACTAAAGGGCGTTTAAGAAACGGAGATACAGTCATGTTGATTGGTTTTGGTGTAGGGTTGTCCTGGGGTGCGACATTAATAACTTGGGCGGGAGCATGATTATTCTAACAGGATCTTCGGGTGGCATAGGTCAAGAAATAATTAATCATCTTTGTGTATTGGATGATGTAATTGGACTCTATAACACAACGCATCCAGATAACTATGAAGGCAGTAAAATAACTTATGAAAAAGTAAATATTGAAAATAAGTCAGAAGTTGACTGTTTTGTTGAAAATTGGGAGTCAAAGTTATCAAATATTACATTAGTACATTGTGCAGCAGCTAAAGTTGATGGTTTAGCTGTAAATTATTCTTTGGCAGATTGGGATAAAGTGGTGGGAGTTAATTTAAGAGGGAATTTCATCCTTACACAAGCTTTACTTCCTCGTATGATGGAAGATAATTGGGGGAGAGTGATTCATATTTCATCGCACGGCGCAATAGATGGGGATGTGGGGACGATGGCATACTCAGCAAGTAAGTCAGGACTTATTGGAATGTCTAGGGTATTAGGAAAGGAATATGCAAGATTTAAAATTACTTCTAATGTTTTGGTGTTGGGAGCTTTTGAAACTGGGCTTTTTCTTGAGTTGTCTGATGAACAAAAAAATAATATTCAGAAGAAAATCCCATCTAAAAAATTAGGGGATTCATCTAATATTGTGAATGCGATAGAGTTTTTAATAAAATCTGATTTTGTAAATGGTAGCACAATTAGCATTGATGGTGGAGTGTAGTCGTCACCAATGGTATACTTCACAGGTATAAATTTATCAATATAAATAATGGCAAGCAGTTTCACAGATATAAATTTTTTTCCAAAAGGTGGCAAAGAAATAAGGTTGGTGTCTGCCGAAGGTGTTTTCACCCCTAATACAACATCAGACTTATTGATAAGTGCGGTTAATAAAATCATTTCTGAGCCAGTAAAAATGCTTGATTTAGGTTGTGGGACGGGTGTTGTTGGCTTATCTCTTTGGCTTGAAGGATTGGTGGAAGAGCCAATGTATGCGTCAGATTTAAGTGCTCCATCAGTATCTTGCAGTCAAGAAAACTTTAAAAGATATGAGTGTGAAGCTGATATTCGTTGCGGCGCTTTGTTTGAGCCATGGGTTAATGAAAAGTTTCATGTGATTATAGATGACATATCTGGTATTTCAGAGGATATTGCTTCTGTATCCCCTTGGTTTGGGGGGGTTCCTTGTAACACAGGTAGTGATGGAACTGACCTAGTTTTAGATATTCTTCGTAATACATCTAAGCATCTTTCAGAAGATGGGTATTTCTTTTTTCCAGTACTGTCATTATCAAATGTTGATTCGCTTTTACAAGTTGCAAAAGAAAATTTTAATACAGTTGAATTGATAGAACGACAAGAATGGCCCTTACCTAAAGAACTGAAGGGTCATATGCCTTTGTTGCGGAAGTTAAGTGCAAAGGGGGCTATTAAACTGGAAGAGCGTTTTGGAATGGTATTATGTTATACAGAGGTGTATCTCGCTAGAGAGCCATATTAATCATAGGGAGCGTTATTATGTCAAAAAAATGTCAATCTTCAGTTATGGAAATTATAGAAAAAGCACTTGAATTAAGGCCTGGCATCTTAAAAGAAGATTCTTGTGCCGAGAAAATGGAAGATTGGGATTCTCTTGGGCAGTTAAGTATTCTTGTAGCTCTGGATAAGCATTTTCAAGGAAAAATTTCAGGTATTTCAGAAATGGCAGAGGCAAACTCTGTGCCAAAAATTTTAACCATCCTTGAAGAAAATTCGATTTGTTGAATTCACATATAAATTACAGGATTTTGATTGAAAATGAAGTTTAAATTTATTGGCAATGCTAGCGGTATATTTTATGGAGATAAAGGGACGAGTTTGTTATGCGATCCATGGATAGTAAATGGTGTTCAAGAGGGAAGTTGGTTTCATTACCCTCCCATTGGAAACAACAATGGAGGATGTGCTTGACGTAGATATTGCCTATCTTAGCCATATTCATCAGGATCATTATGATGAAAGATACTTTGTTAATTTCCGTAAAGATATCCCAATTATTGTATTAGATGATAATTATAATTTTCTAATTAAAAATCTTGAAAGAAACGGCTTTACTAATCTTATTTTGATAAAGAATAATGAAACAAAAAGCGTTGCAGAATTTAAAATTACATTATACGCACCATTTATAAAAGATAATTTTTCTGATGCAAAAGTTGGAAATCTTATTGATTCAGCTATGGTGGTACAGAACAATAATACTGTGGCAATAAATTTTAACGATAACACACCTACTGTAGAGTGCTACACTATGTTAAGGGAAAAATTTAAGAAAATTGATTTGGCAATGATTAATTACAATGCAGCTGGACCATACTCATCTTGCTTTAACAACTTGACTAAAGCTGAAAAATTAGAAGAACACGATAGGATTTTATTAAGAAATTATAAACATTTTGATTTTAAAGTGGTAAAAATAAATGGAGAGGAGGTTGCAATCTACTCTCCGCCAAGATCAAGTCAGAAACTAGTGAGTGAATTGGACAATAAGCTCTTAAGAAGAATTTTCGACCGTAAAGCAAACTGGAACAATGCCGAAGGTGGTTGCCTTGTTGATTTTATTAGAACTCCTAATATTTATGAATTTGATGCACATACTGCATTACAATTTTTCCACTTATAATGATATAAATGGAAAAAGTAATTAATATTAACAATAGAAAGATAGGTCTCAACTACTCACCTTATATTGTTGCCGAGCTTTCAGCCAACCACAATGGTGATATACAAAGAGCATTTGACAGCATATTAGCTGCCAAAGAGGCTGGCGCCGATGCAATAAAAATACAGACTTATACTGCTGATACAATGACAATTGACTGTGATAGAGAAGAGTTTCAAATCACAAGCGGCCTATGGAACGGTTATAGTCTTTATGATTTGTACAAAGAGGCGCATACACCTTATGAATGGCACAAGCCTTTATTTGATTATGCGAAAAAAATTGACATAACAATATTCAGTACACCATTTGACGAAACGGCAGTTGATTTGTTGGAGGGATTAGATGCGCCTGCTTATAAAATTGCTTCGTTTGAGATGATAGATTTGCCTTTGGTTAAATATGTTGCACAAACAGGTAAGCCAATGATTATTTCAACAGGCATGGCGAATTTGGAAGAAATTGAAGAAGTGGTGCAAGTTGCAAAAGAGAATGGTTGCCAAGATTTAATTTTGCTACATTGCATTAGTTCTTATCCTGCACCTGTAGAGCAATCTAATTTGAGAACCATTCCTGATTTGTCTGAAAAGTTTGGTGTGCTATCAGGTCTATCTGACCATACAATGGGCACAATAGTTGCAACTACATCTGTAGCGCTTGGCGCTTGTTTGATTGAAAAGCACTTTACTTTATCAAGAGCAGATAAAGGGCCTGATAGTAAGTTTTCGTTAGAACCCAATGAATTAAAACAGTTATGCCAAGATACTAAATCGGCATGGAAATCACTGGGTGTTGCAGGTTATGAGTTGAAAAGCTCAGAAGAAAATGCACAAAAGCATCGCCGTTCTTTGTATGTTGTTAGAGATATTCAGCAGGGTGAAAAGTTTACTACTGAAAACGTCAAGTCTATCCGTCCAGGACTTGGCTTAAAGCCAAAATATTACAAACAGGTTTTAGGGAAAGTTGCAAAGTATGATATAAAATATGGCACACCTTTGTCGTTTGATATAATTTCATAGAAACATAGTATGAATAAATTAAAAAACGGCGCAGATATTTACAAACTTTGTAAAAAGTTGTGGCCAATTACGAGAAGTATTACAGGTAATGGCGTCAGAGAAACACTCGGTATTATTCAACAAGAAATTCCAGATCTAATTATTCATGAAGTTCCAACAGGCACACAATGTTTTGATTGGAAGATTCCCAAAGAGTGGAATATTAAAGATGCCTATATTGTTGATCCAAATGGCAAGAAGATTGTCGATTTTCAAGATAGTAATCTGCATGTAGTTAGTTATTCAACGCCTGTTAATCAGACTATATCGTTATCAGAGCTGCAGCAACACCTATATTCAATACCAGAACAGCCAAATGCAATTCCTTATGTGACTTCTTATTATCAAGAGCACTGGGGTTTTTGTTTGACAGAAAATCAAAGAAAGACACTGAAAGAGGGTGATTACCAAGTTTATATTGACAGTGAATTATCTGATGGTAGCTTAACTTATGGAGAGCTTATTATTCCTGGCAAGAGTGAAAAAGAGGTGTTCTTATCAACCTATGTGTGCCACCCTTCAATGGCAAACAATGAATTGTCAGGACCAACTGTCACTACTTATTTAGCTAAGTGGATTCAATCCCAACCAAGAGAATACACTTATAGGATTATTTTTATTCCTGAGACAATAGGTTCAATTTGCTATTTGAGCAAGAATCTTGATGCAATGAAAAAAAATATCATTGCTGGCTATAATATTTCTTGCGTTGGTGATGACAATGCATATTCATACCTGCCATCACGAGATGGGCAAACAATTGCAGACGAGGTTGCAATGTATGTTTTAAATCAAGTGCATCCAGATTTTGTACAATACTCTTATCTTGACAGGGGTAGTGATGAAAGACAGTATTGTAGTCCAGGAATAGATTTGCCAATTGCATCGGTGATGCGCACAAAGTATGGCGCATATAAGGAATATCATACCTCTTTGGATGATTTAGATTATGTGTCAGCAGAAGGATTGTTTGGTGCTTATGATATTTTGTCTCGTTGCATTGAGCATATTGAAGACTATAGAATTTATAAGACAACAATATTATGTGAGCCGCAAATGGGTAGGCGCAATTTACGCTCTACCTTGGGAGCGCAGACTGATATGCCGGCAAATACTATGCTAATGTCTCATATTTTGGTTTACTCTGATGGCAAGTGTGATGTTTTAAGTATGGCTAATAAATTTGGCGTTTCATTGACTGACTTATTAGAAATTGTTGATATTTTGGTGAAAGAAGGCTTGTTAGAAGAGGTTGTATAGTTTATGAGTAATGTAGATGAAATTTTAAAAGAGTTGAATGATATTTTTGTGCAAGTTTTTAAAGACGAGAATTTGAATATTTCTTATGACACTACGGCTGAGGACATACAAGAGTGGGACTCTTTTTCCAATATAGAGTTAATTTTAGATATTGAAAGTAGGTTTGACATTCATTTTGACTTAAGTGAGTTAATCAATATAGACAATGTCGGAAAACTTGCTGAGTATATTTTAGATAAGCAGAGTTAATATGCAGCAGTTAGAAAATATAATTTTTAACTACTTTAATCAAGATAATAATCTATACGATGAAGGCTTTTTGGCAGTCAAGCCAGCGCAAATTAGAGATAAATACTTATCATTAAAGGGCTATCTAAAAAAGAATTATAAAACAGGCGATAAGATTGCCATATACATTAAAAAAGATTATCAATATGTGATTGTAATGTTGGTGTGCTTAGAGCTTGGACTGACCTTTGTCCCCTTAAATAAAAAATTTCCAAAACAGAGAATCAATACTATTATAAGCATTGCAGAGCCAGCTCTATTAATTAATGACGAGCACGAAAACTTTGAATGTGAGCAGGTACTATTGAGCAGCATTGTTAAAGCTAACAATATAGAAAACCATACTTGCATTGAAGTTCCAAAGGATAATATAGCGTATATTATCTTTACTTCAGGTTCAACAGGTGAGCCAAAGGGCGTAATGATTAAGAGAGAGTCGTATGCTAACTTTGTACAATGGGTAGGTCAGTATTTCCCAACAATAAATGGCAATGATAGGCTATTGAACACAGCAGACTTTACATTTGATTTGTCCTTGATTGATATAGCTCTCTTACTTTCAAAAAATATTCACTTTTTCATTTCTCACTTTAATGGCAATGTTTTTGAGTTGATATCAGAAATAGAAAATGAAAAAATCACCACTATGGCAACTGTGCCAAACAATTTTCAAATGTTGTTGTCAAGAGGCGTGTATGAGAGGGGCGACATAAGCTCACTTCAGCACTTGCTTATTGGGGGCGCTAGATTTTCATACGGACTTTACAATAAGTTCAAAGAAAATCTTCAAGAAACAAATATTTACAACCTTTATGGGCCAACAGAGGCAACCGTTTATTGCAGCGTAAAGAAGATTGAATTTAATGACACTGATTGTATTGAAGAGAACATTAGTGCGGGCAAGGCAATATTTAATACAGACATCAGAATAGTAGATGAAGCTAATAATGATATTGATAGAAATCAAGTTGGAAGGCTTTTGGTTGGCGGTATCCAAGTGATGGATAGATACATCAATAATGAAGAAAAAAACAATGAAGTATTACTATCCATAGGTGATAATATTTATTACGATACTGGTGATTTATCTTTTATTGATTCTAATGAGAATATTTTTATTGTTGGAAGATCTGACGATTCTCTAAAGGTCGGTGGTTACCGAGTTAATTTGTCAGATATAGATTCTAACATTCAAAAGCTAGGATATATTGATGAATGTGCAACAGTAGCAGTAGAGGATGAGATTAAAGAGAATATTTTGGTTGCCTTTATTAAGGCAAATCAAAGAATTGAGAAAGATAAGGTGTTTGCTGATTTAAAAAGTATTATGGCTTCATATCAAATTCCTAAGCGTCTAATATTTTTAGATGATTTTCCTTTGAATGGCTCAGGAAAAATATGTAAAAAAACATTAAAAGATAACTATTTAAAATAATATGACAACATTTACTCAGAAAGACGCTAAATTTTGGGAAGACCATTACAATAAGAAGGGAAGGAGTAATGATGAGAATGAGATGAACGCTAGAAGGTCTGTCGGGCTTTCAGAGTTCGCATATACATTTAAAAATATAAATAATGCCCTTCAACTTGAAAAGGATGATGTCATTGCCGATGTGGGGTGCGCTGGCGGTGGAATGAGTGTGCTTTTTTCTTCAATGGTGGACAAAGTATTTGCATACGATATAGCAAATGAAAATATAGCTTATTGCAAAAGATCACACCCCATTGGCAACATAGAATTTATCAATGAATATATTGAAAAAGTGGATGATGCAGAAATTAATAAAATGTTTCTTGGTGCCGTGTTCCAGCATTTCTCAAAAGACCAATTAGAGAGTTTTGCAAGTTCAATTTGTTCTACAACACAATTTCCCAATTTAGATAAAGTGTTTATCTCTCATATCCCAGACTTACGCAAACAGCATGATTGGCTTGATGGATATAAGAATTTTATATCTGATGAAAAAGAGCTTGAAAAAGTAAGGCATGATTGGAAATATAATAATACTTGGTATGCGCCCGAAGATATGCAGGAGTATTTTGGCGAAAGGTTTGATGTTACTATTTTAGATGTTGATACACACATCATCCAGCATAAGTCTGGTTTTGATGTGTTGTTGGAAAGGAAGAAGTAAAGTGCCCTTTCAAGATATTTCCAACTTCTTAATTGAGAAAACAAAAGACAATCCAGCATCAATCCATATCGACTTAATAGGTCTAATTCGACTTGGGAAAAGCCAAGATGAAATGATGGATAACTTTTATAAGATATTGATGGATACTCAGGAAGGTGGAGGCAATATTGTTGTGCCTAATTACACATACTCGCTTACAAAGAACGAAGTATTTGATTTAAATTCCACACCACCCACTATAGGCAAGGTTTGCGAATATCTAAGTAAGACAGGCGTTTCACGAACGCAAGATGGGAACTTCTCATATCTAAATTTTAGTAATCATTTCTTTCAAGAGCATCTACAAAAGATAGAGAGTTATGAGACATTCGGAGAAAAATCTTTAATTGATGAGTTATTCGAGTCTGATGGCTACTTGTGTGCTTTAGGCTGCGGACTAGAGTTTACTGAAATACACTACATAGAAAAAAAGTTGAATGTTCCATATAGGTTCAATAAAAAATTTACAGGGAAAATCAACAATGGTGTCGATGAATACGTGCAGGATAATACATATTTTTGTAGAGATACTTCTTTAGGGTTGCGATCAAACTTTGATGCATTGTATGGTGACTTGAAAAAAGAGGGCTTGATAGAGTATTGGAGTATTGATAATATTTTTGAAGTAGAAGCTATCAAGTTTAGAGAGCTATATACATTCATAAAATCTAAACTCAAAAAGAATAGGAATTATCTGGTGAGTAGCTATGTCTAATAAAAAAGTTGTTGTTGTAGGTTCGGGTATTGCAGGAATAACAGCTGCATATTTTGAAGCAAAGAAGGGTAATTCAGTTACTTTGATTGATTCTGATGAGAGAGCAGGTGGGTTGTTAAAAAGTGATTTTGTAAACAATCGATACTTTGATTACGGTACTCATATTCTGGCAGAGACAGGCATCATACAATTAGATGATTTTTTATTTTCGAGTTTAAATAACAATAATTGCATGGTGAAAGACCAAATTAACGCAGCCAATTATTTCAATAAAAAAATGAATTCGAAAAATTGCTATGTTGATATCTCAAGCCTATCAGAACAAGATTATCTAAAAGGCTGTGATGAGTTGTTAGCTGCGAATAATTTGGATTCGGAAAGCTTAGAGTTATTTTTTATAAATCGATTTGGTAAAACGATTTATAAAAATATATTTAAGCCTGTTTCTGAAAAATATATGGGGATCGACCCAAGTTTGCTTTCTGCAAAAGCCGGGGTTTTTTTTGATTTGTCTAGACTACTGGCGTTTGATGAAAGCACTACAAAGCGATTGACAGAGTCAAAAATTTATAATGCAAAATTAGGTCACCATACAAGATTGAAAGGAATTAAAAAGTTCTATCCTAGAGAGGGAGGTATGGGCGGCTTGATTGATTTGTTGATGAACAAACTAAAAGATGTGGGAGTCGATATTAAGCTATCAACCAATATTAAAGGCATTGTTCAGGAGAATGGGAGGGTTGTGTCCTTGGTCACTGAGGAAGAAATCTCTACTGACAAGTTAGTTTGGACGCTACCTAGTAGTTATTTGTCTTTTTTGTCTGGACTAGATAGAAAAGCATCACCACCAAAATTTAGAAATACTGGAATTTATGATTTCACCTTTGAAAAAGCCTTGAATTCTGAGGCGACATTTATTAATGTTTATGATGTGGAGATGCTTTCTGGGAGAGTGACACTATATCAAAATTTATCTCAGAGTAACAATTACAGCTGCACAGTTGAAGTTTTAGCTGATGACGGTATTGAATTGGGTGACATGATAGATACTATTCAAAAAGAATTAACAGAAATGGGCATTGTTGAGAAGGGCAATCAATGTGTTTTTAAGCATTATCGACCGATTCAGAATGGATTTCCGATTTTAACAATAGAATTTGTTGAGGCTCAAAATGAGATTAGTGAGTATTGTGAAAACTATTTCCAGAATGTGACATTCATTGGACGATCAACAGGAAAAGTATTCTTTACAAGTGAGGTGTTGGTGGACACTTTCAACAAGATTACAAGGTAATTACAGCGCCTTATTTATTTTCCATCACTTCTTTGTATTTACTTGCAAGAATGCAACCTATACTAAAATATTGTAAATTATTTACCACTCATCTAAGTTGGTTCGTATGAATATTCAGATTATAAATAAATTAATTAGCAAGAGGCGCAGGTCTAAATTGAGAGCAGCAAATAGAGGGCGTAAAACCTTAAAGAAAGAAGGTCGGCTTGATTTCTGGATAGAATTATTAGACTCCTTAACAAGAACCCGACTTGATAACGCTAATTTGCCGAAATTTTTATTGTCTAAGAATGGGGTTGATGCTGAGTTATCTATTAGACAGTCTATTTTTGTAAGGTCAGTTTATCGCCAATCTTTTAATAAGGCATTGCTCTGTAGTATTAGCACAAATAAGCCATTAAGATACCCATTGCCGAAAGAGTTTCAAAATGTTGTGATGGATACTAAAAGAATCAAAGTTGACAGATTTTCTTGCACAGCACTATGGTATGGATATGGGCTGCTCATGTGGGTTTACGGGGTTTTTCAGGGCTTTAAAAGTATATATTATTTATTTAAAAAACCTAAAAAACTAGGTCGCTATATTTATTTTCATAGCCTACTATCAGATAATATCCCTATTGATAACAAGACACACACTATCATTAATTGGTATTTTCAATGGAAAAATAGAGTAAATGATATTGATACTGTATGTCACAGTATTGGTGACCCACCAGATACTAAATACAATAGAACTAATATGACTTATACCGATGGATTGCCCTATTTAAATGGTATTCAGACAATCAAATATTATTTTTGGTTTATTTATTTATCATTGTATAGTTTATTAATCAGTCTATTCAATCCATACCCTGCAATTATGTTGAGCGAATCTATAAAATTGATTAGAGTAAGGCTGGCAAAAAAAGATCAATTGGCAGAGGATTATCTTTTTCATGTCTCTAACCCTTATTATCGTCCATTATGGACTTATGAGGCTGAAAGTAAAAGCTCGAGAGTGTTATTTTATTTTTATTCAACCAACTATGAAAGATTTAAGACGGAAAAAGACTATCCAATGGAATATCCTTGGCATTTAATGAGCTGGTCTCACTATTTGGTTTGGGATGAGTATCAAGTGGATTTTGTTAAGAAGTTTGGTCAGGGTAGTCCGGTGATAGAAGATGTTGGTCCAATATGGTTTTCTTCTAAAGATGTAAGTGTGGATGCGTCATTAAATTCAGTTGCTGTGTTTGATATTACGCCAAAAAGATTGACAATGTTTATATTATTGGGAATGAATCCTGAGTATTACACTCCAAATATTGCTAATCAGTTTTTGAGTGATATTCAATTAGTATTGAGTCAGAATGATGTTAATATCCTGCATAAAATTAAACGAAAAGAACAGTCTACAGATAAGAGGTATAGGAGTAAAGTTAACCAGTTAATTAGAGAATCAAATTATATAGAGGTTGATCCAAGTGTTGATGCAACTCAAGTCATACAAAAAACGAAAGCTTGTATTTCTATGCCATTTACATCAACAGCTATAATTGCTAAGCAAGAAGGGAAGCCGTCAGTTTACTACGATCCTAGCGGTATAATACAAAAGAATGATAGGGCTGCACACGGTATTCTAGTTCTAAGTGGAATTGACGAACTTCAAAAATGGGTGGAGAGTCTGTCAATGGAAGATTGTACTAATAATTAGAGAAGAATTTAGGAGTTAAGAAAATGGGTAGTGTTAGGAAGTTTTTACACAAGAGTGAATTACCAGAAAGAGAAGAGCATCACTCAAGACTTTTTGTTGATTTAGCTGAAAATATCCATATTCATCATAGAGAGTATAGGACTGTTTTTTCATTAGATGAGTATTTTGAATATGCAGATATAATTGAAAAATCAACAGTTGATGTTAGAAATTTTCTTGAGCAAAATAGTGAATATCGGGAAGGCCAATATCCGACTACTATCATGATTGCCGGAGGAAAAGAAAGGCAATTAAAGTATTTGGAGAATTCTCCTAAGCCTAATCGCAGTAAATATTTTTTTAATGATTTTGCAATTGAACTTCAAGATGAATTTGTTACAGATGAAATCCATATTCACTATAGAGATTTTCGCATCGCTATGGATAGGGAAAGATTTAGAGTAGTTGCTGAAGGGTTTAAAACATCACTGGAAGAACTTGATCAATTCGAAGCACATGAAATTTATGTCAGAGAAAGTCACTCAGATAGAGTTGTCAATGCCTGTAAAGAAAACATTAATAGTAACCATGACACTCGACAGATGGGTGTACAGAGTATAGATATAAGAAATATTCATTCAAATTGGTATTCAGATATTTTATCGGATTGGCAACCAGAGCAAGATTATATAAAGCAAATTATCGATAGATATCAACAGAAGAAATCAATCGCACCTATTTTGGTTAGTACAGAGTCAGATGGCAGGCATTTAATTGTTGATGGGCATCATAGGTATTATGCAGCCTGTAAATTCGGCTTAAAGCATATTGATTCTATTGTTCTGAATTTAACATTTGATGAAACTAAAAATTTAAGAGAAGCTGAGGTTTTACTAAAAGAGTTTGATAAGGGTACTGGCTATAAATATTCAATGTCTGACTATTTTAAATCATATACAGGTTATCGACTAAACAGGTATTACGCCAAAGCTTTTAAATCAAGTATGCTCAGACAGTCTATTTTTTATAGAGCTCTTAGAAAAGTTAAAAGAGTAATTTTTGGAAAGAGAAATGTATTTAAGTATTTTAATGAAGCGCATAATAATGGATAGTCTTGTCTTGTCTTGTCTTGTCTTGTCTTGTATGCAGTATTTCAATATCGGTCTTTAACTGATCTTGGCTGATGGATTCTTTATGTGTATCTTGCCTGGGATTAATTCTATATGATGGATATTTCAGTATTTGATAAAATACTCACACATAAGGGCGTTAATCAACGTATTGTTGCCAATACCTATTTGTACATAATCAATACTGCAAATTCTGATTTTTTGATAAAAAATTCCATTGTGTGCGATTTCACTTGAAAGTGCTTTTGTATAGTCCCATAGCGCTTCTTTAGCACTAACATAAGCCGCCATACCACTCGGAGGGCTTGCGTATAAAGATGAAGTCCCAAGAAAGATGAAACTGATAAAATATCAGTATATGTTGATAACGCCCCATTGCAAATAGAGCCAATGTTTAAAGAAATCAGGAAGTTTTTGAATAAATAATCCCCTCATAATGAATCGCTCATCACATTTAGATTTTAAGCTATCAAAGACTCAATATATCCAGTTAAGCAAAATATGTGATGAACTTATCCATTGTAATTTGTTAAATAAAGCTGTAGTTGCCCAAGATTTCTTGCATGTTTCTAGATATTCCCCTTTAATGTCAAAAGCTTATATTGTGCTTTATAAAATAAATATATTAAGTTCTTTTTTGCGTATATTTAGAAATTTAATTTACTTTTTGAAAAATATTTTGAATAGTGTTTCTTATCGAGAATTAGATTTATCTGCTTTTGATAAAGAGATAGACTATTTATTTATCAGTCACTATACAGGTAGGCAAAATAATCAAGAATATGTTGATTCTTATTTTGGAGAGGTGATAAAAAGGATTGATATAAATGGTGTTAAAGTTGCTGTTGCTTATATAAATCATACAAGCTGTGAGTCTATGGGTGTATCTGATTATGATCAAGTAAATTCAGTCTTGTTGGTCGGCAAAATTAATTTTTTTAGGTTGATTAAAATATATAAAGAGTCTTTGTTTGCATTGTTTCAATTTAACGGTATTGGTAAAAGTACAATCTCTAAAAGATTATCAGTCGAAGCTTGTATTGGGCTGTTTGCACCGAGCACAATAAGAGCTCAAATAATTGCCAATCAAGTGAAAGATCTAGTGTCTGTTCTATCTCCAAGGCATTTAGTAACTACCTATGAAGGGCGCGCATGGGAAAGGCTTTGTTTTGCCTTGGCTAGAGAGGTTAAGCCATTGGTCAAGTGTGTTGCATACCAGCACGCACCAATTTTTAAATTTCAACACGCCATTAAGAGAAATATTGGTGGTAATTATGATCCTGATGTTATTCTTGCTTCAGGCCTTGTTTCTGAAAGTCATTTGTTATCATGTGAACATTTAAAAGATTCAAAGGTTTTGTTATTTGGGTCTGGGAGGTTTATGGGAAAAGCAATAAATTTCAGTCAAAATAACTTAAATGTTAAGACTTGTCTAGTTGCTCCAGAAGGGACAATTTTAGAGTGTGCAATCTTATTCGGATTTGCGTTAGAATGTACAAAGAGATTGAATAATGTTAATTTTATTTGGAGATTTCCTCCTCAGGTTGATATTAGAACGTTGCAAAAGTCAGATGCTAAATTTAAAACTTTAGAGGAGAATGTCTCCATTTCAAGAGTACGCTTAGAGGATGATATTAAATCTTCTACTCATATTTTATATCGTGGTAGTTCTGTAGTTATTCAGGCGGTTTTGTCAGGATTAAAGCCAATTTATTTTATGCAAGACAACGAATTATATATGGATTCATTGTTTGGCTGCCAGGAGGATAGTAGGACTGTCAAGAGTACTTCGGATTTTGAAAGTAAAATACAGAGTATGTGGCAAGTTTCAGATAAGTTAATAGCGCATTGTGAAAATATGTATACAGAAGTTAATATTAAAGTCTTAGAGGGAATAGAATGATATCTGTAGTTATACCGTCTTTAGGTGGGGATCTTGATGATACTTTGGATAGTGTTAATGCAGGCAGTATTTGCCCTGATGAAATTATCGCCTGTTTGCCAAACGATACGCATTCTGTAAAAGATGCGTTTAAATACAAGAATCTAACGATTGTATATGCCAAGCGATATGGACAAGTATATCAACGAATATGCGGATTCAAAGAGGCCAAGTATGATTATGTACTACAATTAGATGATGATGTTGTTGTTTCTTATAACTGTATAGAATTACTAGTCGATTTTCTGAATAAAACACATGTCAAGTCAGCTATATCACCATGTTGGTATAACGTGGATACTGGAAAGCCACTGCATCAAATCAGAAGAAGTGGATTATTTATGTCATTTTATTATTGGCTTGTTAATGGATTGGATGGCTATAGACCAGGGAAAGTATCATTAGCGGGAACAAATTTTGGCATTAACCCTGTCGAAGTTGAAATTGACTCCTTAAACCTGGATTGGCAACCAGGAGGTTGCGTTCTTCATAAAAAAGAAAATCTTATATTGAATGATTTCTATCCATATGGGGGAAAAGCTTATTCTGAAGATTTAATGCATTCTTTTTTATTAAGACAATCAGGCATATCTCTTTTTGTTGTTATGAAGGCGACATGTATGACTAATATAAACCAAAGGATATTAACAAGAAAAGAAATAATTTCAGACTTTAAAGC
>LWDU01000068.1_pt1 | contig 32472 bp, 21 predicted proteins | sample 727161 | NCBI WGS metagenome assembly LWDU01 (sample SAMN04566230, study PRJNA314399) | hydrothermal vent metagenome | isolation source: deep sea hydrothermal plume seawater | place: Mexico: Gulf of California, Guaymas Basin | collected 2004-07-11 | reverse complement strand
AATGACAGCAGAGTCGGGTTTCTTAAAGCAATGCCAGGCTATGCATCAGGCAGATTGACACTGCATTCCGCAGATTTGGACAACGACGGTTGTTTCGATGATATTTTCCGTGGCTGTCATGGCGTTGCCCATATATCTCATGTCAGTAATTATGAAGATCACAGGTATGTGGAACGGGTTTGCAATCATATGATTACTTCCGTCAACCTTTCCCAATCGGTTACCCGGGTCATTGTTACTTCCAGCGTCGCCGCGGTTATGTCTGAAATGGATTTGGAGGAATTGGTTCGCCGGCCCGTGCTTTATGAAGGGCGGTATCCCGATGCATCTAATCCAAAACGGACTCCCAGCAGCCAGGGTTACTCCATGGGCAAACTTATTGCGGAAAATGCTTTTGCTGAGGCAGCTGCAGAGAGTGGTCTTTGGGAGGCGATTACCTGCTGCCCGGCCGACAATGTCGGACCTATTCTATCTGCACATCAGAAAGATTACGGCCCATGGCAGCACAATATCGAAACCATGCTGACCGGTAAGTATGACCAGAACTGGGTCTATCGTCCCTGGTTTCCTGTTGATGTCCGGGACAATGCGGACTGTCATATTGGTTTACTGGAGAGCATTCAGGTCGCTAATGCAGAACGCTACATAGCCTGGTCCACCGATGCGGTTGATGTGGCGGATATCTGCGCCAGGATCGCGATTGTTCTGCCGGAGCTTTCTTTTGCAGTGTCCGAACCAGTAGAGGTGCATCCTGATCGCCTGCAAGCCAGAGAAGAAAGGTATCGATCTAACTGGGCTGGCTGTGATCTTCGTAACGATCGGATCAGAGCGGTAACCGGAATCACGTTTCGATCCTTTGACGAGTCGCTGCGCGATTGCGTTGAATCATTGCTTGCTGTTGCTGATATCACCCCGGTTGTCCGTAAATGAGTCTCTGGTGACCTGTTAGTTTGGGTTGAAGCAATGCAAAGTGGCCATTGGCACTCGCGCAGCGCACAAAACCGGGCTATAAGATGTTAACCAAACTGTGGAATAGCGTCAGCACAGTTTTCAACTATTGCGTATATTAGGGTATTCTCTGCGTTAAGCCCTGAGTTTGAGGCGTATCTGATGGAACTGAAAATCAGCCCGATAGCGCATAAGGAATTTGGTGCTGTTGTCCGTGGCATCAACCTTAAGACGCTGACCGATCAGCAGTTTTCTGAAATCAGATCGGCATTTCTTCAATTCGGCTTTCTGGTCTTCCCCGGCCAGTTCCTAACAGACCAGGAAAATATCCGGTTTGGCTCGCGTTTCGGTAAACTTGAGTTCGGCGCCCTGCCCATTGCCAATCAAACCAAGCATGAAGATGGCAGCTATGGTGAGGTCATCAGCATAAAGACGCAACGCATGCGCACCAACATCGGTAATGAAGCCTGGCATACCGATTCAACTTATTGGCCGCTCAGTAGCAAATGCGCGATGCTGTCTGCGGTTACCGTACCAGACCAGGGCGGCGAGACTGAACTAGCAGACATGCGGGCAGGTTACGCGGCGCTGGACAGCGAGACTCAACAGCGAGTAGCAACCCTGAGTGCTTACCACTCTACGCAGTTCTCCCAGGCCAATGACATTGCTGATTTTCCCGAGCAGAAGCAAGGCACTATCTATCATGGTGAAGCCTATCTGCGCCCGCTAGTCAAGGTGCATCCGGAGACGGGAATCAAGAGCCTGTTTCTGGGTCGACATGCTTTTGCTATCCCCGGCCTGGACAGGCAAGAGAGCAGGGCGTTACTGAATTCTCTGGTCGAGTTTGTGGTGAGCCAACCGTCTCGAGTCTACACCCACGAGTGGCAAGAGGGTGATACTTTGTTCTGGGATAACAGAGTTTTGTTACACCGCGCCAGGCCCTATGATTACAGCAAACCAAGGACCATGATCGCGACCCGGGTCGCGGGTGATCTGTCCGAGCTTGCTTATTACCCCGAGGATTCCAGGGCAGAAGCAGGACGTCAGGCGCTGGCCACCGAGCTGGCTTTACTCCGCCAGGAGACGCAAGGAAAAATGTTTGCTTAATTTGTGACAGAAATAAGGGCTGCTAAGCGCTATCAGCACGAATCAGGGTCACTTTACATACAATTGGACAGCACTGATCGCTCTGCTAATGCGACGTGTGGGCAGCGTGTAGCCTTAAATTGATTATTCGCAGGAATTGCCTGGAGCATGTCAATACTGGCAGTATTAGTACATCATAAGTTTAGTTCTCCAGGTGGTAGCGGTAAACACTGCGCACCCATAACGGTAAGAGGAAATAACCATGCTAATGAGTTGGATCAACAAGCCTGCTGGGTTGTGTTCTGTATTGATATCACTGGGCTTTATAGTGGGTAGTCTCCAGGCAGACACTGCGGGGGTCTCAGAATATTCAAGCCCCGTATCTGCTGACTATCCGAAAAACGTTTACTGGGGCGATACCCATCTGCATACCCGAAACTCTGCTGATGCTTACTCCCTGGGTAACTTAAACCTCACGCCTACCGATGCCTACCGCTTTGCCAGGGGTCAGAAAATCACCGCCCACAATGGCATGCAGGCGCAACTCAGACGGCCGCTGGATTTTCTGGTTGTATCTGACCACGCTGAATACCTGGCAGGTTACTACCGCTTTGATGTGGCTGATCCGTTGGTAGTGGCAACTGCCGCTGGAGATCAATGGAAGAGTTTCATGGCCGAGGGTGATCCTATCAAAAGGATTGGCGCTTTCACTGGCAGCATGTCCGATCCCCAGGATTATCCGGCATTCCCGGAAATTACTCGAAAGCTGATCTGGCAGGATGTCGCCCAGACGGCCGATGAAAATAATATGCCGGGCCAGTTTACCGCCCTGATTGGTTATGAGTGGACTTCAATGATTGCTGGAAATAACCTGCACCGCGTCGTGCTGTACCGGGATGGTGCCGATAAAGTGGCTCGTCTGCCACCTTTCTCGGGGCAGGACAGCCTGGATCCCCGGGAACTGTGGAAGGCGCTGGAACGCTATGAGCAGGTCACCGGCGGAGAGGTTATGGCCATCGCCCATAATGGCAATATTTCAAATGGCATGATGTTTCCTGATAACGCTGTGGACGGTACCGCCATTGATGAGAACTATGCGAGGTTAAGATCCCGCTGGGAACCTGTTTACGAGGTAACCCAGGTGAAAGGCGATGGAGAGTCTCACCCGACCTTGTCGCCCGATGATGCATTTGCTGATTTTGAAAACTGGGACAAGGATAATATCGGCAGAACGCAAGCTAAAGAAGATTGGATGCTCAAGCACGAGTATGCCCGCAGCGCCTTGAAATTAGGGCTTTTGCAGGAACAGAAACTGGGCATTAATCCCTTCAAGTTCGGCATGATTGGCAGCACGGATGGACACAATACGATATCAACAACCCAGGAAGATAACTTTTTCGGAAAATTCCCGGGGTCAGAACCCAGCCCGAAACGAATTAAGACTCAGATGGCTGGAGTACTGTGGGAGAACTGGCGTATTGTTGCCTCAGGTTATGCAGCAGTCTGGGCAAGAGAAAACACCCGGGAAGCGCTTTTCGATGCCTTCAAGCGCAGGGAGGTCTACGCTACCACAGGATCCCGGATTCAGGTACGGTTCTTTGGTGGATGGGATTACCAGCCTAATGACGTCGATCGACCAAGCTATCTGGATATAGCCTACAGCGGTGGCGTTCCCATGGGTGGAGACCTCATGCAGGCCCCGCCTGACAAGGCGCCTACTTTTCTGGTGGTGGCGGCAAAAGACCCAGATGGGGCTAATCTGGATCGTATACAGATTGTCAAAGGCTGGCTGGGCCAGGACGGGGTTCTCAGCGAGAAAGTTTATAACGTAGCCTGGTCAGGTGATCGTAAGGTGGACCCTGCAACAGGAAAGCTGCCGACCGTTGGTAATACCGTCGAAGTTGAATCTGCTACCTATCTTAATTCCATAGGTGCCACTGATTTAGCCGTGGTTTGGCTGGACCCGGACTTTGATGCCAAGGAAAGGGCATTTTATTATGCCAGAGTGCTGGAAATTCCCACGCCACGCTGGACCACCTACGATGCCGCCTTTTTTAGCCTGGAGCTCGATGCAGAAATTCCCAGGGTTATTCAGGATCGAGCTTATACGTCACCGGTCTGGTATACCCCCTAGTGAAACAGAGTTTGTTTCGTGAACCGGTCATGTATTTCCTGTTTCTAGGGGGTGTTATTTTCGCTGCGTATTACTGGGTTTCAGATGAGGCGGGCGTTACCGATAAAAACACCATCAACGTAGATGAGGTGGCCTTACTTGAGTTCATGCAGTACCGGTCAAAGTCATTTGACCCGCAGGCGGCAAGACAGCGCTTTTTCAATTTTCCCGGGCCTGCCAGGCAGCAGGTCATTGAACAGTTCGTAAGAGAAGAAGCACTGTACAGAAGAGCCCTGGATTTTGGATTTGAACAGGGTGATTATGTGATTCGCAGGCGTTTGGTACAGAAAATGGATTTTATTGCCGAAGGTCTGGTTTTTGATCAATCAGCGTTGCGAGATGACGCTATAATGGATCACTATCTGGCGCATTTAGCCCAGTATACACAACCTGCTACTATTTCTTTTGCTCACGTATTCTACAGTGCCAGTAAACATGGGGTAGTGGTTGCTGCAGCCAAAGCGGCCGACTTGCTCGAGGCCTTGAACGACCAGAAGCTGGGTTTAGAACATGCTGCACAGTTCGGTGATCGGTTTCCCTACCACATTAACTATGTTGAAAAATCGCAGCCGCAGGTAGCTGATCATTTTGGTGCAGCAATGGCAACCGAGGTGTTTGCCCTGCCAGTTCAGCCGGTTCGCTGGCAAGGGGTTATCAAGTCTGAACACGGCAGTCATCTGGTTGTCGTGGCGGAGAATAAGCCGGCCCGGACGCCCGACTTTGAGGAAGTCGCCGGGCGTGTCCTGGTTGACCTGCGTAATCAGATCAAACGCACCAATCAGCAGCACTACATCGACCAGGTTATAGCTGATTTCCAGGTCAGAATTGATCCGCAGTTGCTAGCCAATTGATGTTGCCTTTGCTGATATTTTCCAGTGCCAATGGCTGAACTGCGGGCCGTGTATGGTAGGTCTGGTAGCCGTGTTCAGATGGTTCTGATGCCGCGAACATTGCGGCAGTTCTCATTGTCATTGCGAGTATTAGGTCGAGTGTCACTGGTAATCGCCAGTGTCTGTGCTGCGCAGGCATGGTCACACGATAGCCGGCCGGTCTATATTGAGGTCATTCAGGACACTGCTGTGAATTACAGTGTAACTTGGCGGGTACCTGATAGTGTTGAGGCTGCTGCTGTACCTGACATAGACCTGGCAGGTGATTGCAGGTTGCAGTATTCACCCTCCCGTGATTCTGAGGGCTTGTACCAGATCAGAGTCGCCTATCAGGGCCTGAAGCATTACGCGTGCGCAACCGATGCCTTACCAACGGCGGTGGTCCTTGACTACCCACAGAGCAATCCATCGCTGTCTACCATTGTCAGAGTTACCAGCCAGGACGGGGCGGTTGCTGTGTTTCATGCCTTGCCGGCATCTCGTCGAATCGTTTTGGCAAGTAATACCAGCAAAGCGCAGGTTGCCTATGAATATCTATCGCTGGGCACGTTGCATATATGGGGTGGATTTGATCATCTGCTTTTTGTGACCTGCCTGGTCCTGATGGCAGGCTTAGTGAAAAGACTGTTACTGATGATTACCGGGTTTACGGTTGGCCATTCTCTGACCCTGATACTGGCTACCCTGGGCCTGATAAGGGTTCCGATATTAGCGGTCGAGGCTGTTATTGCATTGAGCATTGTGTTTGTCGCGGCTGAACTGCTGCGAGACCAGAAAGATACCTGGAGTTGGCGTTCGCCACTGCTGATGGCAGCCTGTTTCGGTCTTCTGCACGGTCTGGGTTTTGCCGGTGCAATTGTTGGCATGGGCCTGCCGGAAAACGAAATAGTGACAGCACTGCTGGCGTTCAATATCGGCGTGGAGTTAGGTCAACTCGGCTATATCATCGCCCTCATGCTGGCGTTAGCGTTGTACCGAAGCTTCAGCGGTGGTCTGGGATCGACTAGGCGGGTTGCTGTGCCAAGGGTGCTTGCCTGGCCTATTGGCGTGCTGGCTGCATTCTGGTTCTTCGAAAGACTCTTCCTGTCTTTGGCTTAACTGCATGGCCAGGCTCACAGCAGGCTGATAATTATATTGGCCGCTGCTCTGCCACTGGTAAGATTGCAGAGCATCGTTATAAACAGGAGTTTTGATTGCAGCGACCTGTCAATATTGATTCAGTTGTACGGACAGATATTAAATCGGTGCTGTTTTTATGCAGAGTTTATTTTTACTCGGTGTTATTTTTCTATTCATTATCGATTTCTTATCCGTTATATTTTTTCTATTCTCAATCGTATCTTTAATTCAACCGTTTCTTTAACCCAAACGTTTCTTTAATCCAAACGTTTCTTTAATAAGGAGAGAAAATGCAGTTACAGGGCAAGGTGGCAATCGTAACAGCGGCAGGCCGAGGCATCGGCCGTGGTATCGCGTTAAGTCTGGCCAGGGCGGGCGCGCAGGTGGTGGTCAATTCCTATGCTGCTGATACCACTGCGGAGACTGTGGCCCAGATAAATCAGTCAGGTGGTAAGAGCAGCTCTGTGGTCGGTGATATCACTGACCCAGGCAAAATGCTTGAGCTACGCGATCATGCGCTCAGTCAGTACGGCCAAATCGATATCCTGGTTAATAATGTAGGGGCAGCACCGAAGCAGGCAATTGAGTCGGATCAGCACGAACTCGGGCCGGTAGCAGGGGTATGGAATGCGCTGTATGCCCAGAACCTGCTACCCGTTGTACAGATGACCGAAGCGGTACTGCCGCATATGCGGCAGCGGCGATGCGGCAAGATCATCATCATATCTTCTATTGCCGGGCGGACGTCATTGTCAGGCAAGATGCTCAATCATTTTGTCCATCCATCTTATGGTGCCATGAAAGCCGCGCTGATCAACTACACTCAGACCCTGGCCGAACTGTTAGGGCCGTATAATATTAACGCCAATGCTGTCTGCCCGGGGATAGTCTATACAGATGCCTGGAAAAGTAATGCCGCTAAGGCAGTCAGTGAGATTGAAGAGTTTAAGGGACAGAACGCGGATGACTGGTTTGAGGGTATTGCCAGGGGAGACTACCCACACATATTCGACCGAACGCCTTTGCAGCGCCCGCAGACCGTTGAAGACATTGGTAATGCAGTCTTGTTTCTGGCATCTGAAAACGCCGTCAATATTACCGGTCAGTCGCTTATGGTTGATGGCGGTATGGTAAAAACCTGATCCGACAGCTGGCCAGGCGATGATAATTCATTAGGGTTAGCGTCGGTCTGCTTCAAACCAGGCAGCTTATCGCGGGCCCCGTATCAGCGACCAGAGGTTACTGCTCGCCAGGAGGCTTACCAGTGCGACCAGGAGGGCCAGGGCAAACCATTGCATGGCATAGGACAGGTTCTGGTTAATGTTGATATGCACGGCAGGCCAATGCCGGATAAGACCGCCTGACTGGGCTTCGGCGAGCCTGACCTCGAAGGGAAGCACAGGTTCGCCCAGTTTCTCATTAATCGTCGTAAAATCCAGGTAGCGCATACGCAGCGGCCAGCTTGAACTATCCAGCTGCTCGGCATAGGCCTGGGGCCTTGGCTCGAGCAGGTGTATCTGGCCGGTGATAGTCACTGGTTCAAGGTAAGGCTGCAGATTTGGCCGGCTACCGGATCTCAGGACAGCTGTAATCCAACCCCGGTTGACCAGCACCAGCTGCTGGCTCGATTTCAGGCGCAGCGGTGTCACCACACTGTAACCGAGTTGACCATCGTAGAACTGGGCCAGTAGCAATAGGCTGTGTTCATTTTCATAAGTGCCGCTTAATGACACATGACGGTTTTGCAGGTCATTATTTCCTGGTTGCAGTTCCGCTGCCGGGATATCTTCCAGTCGTAGGGCTTTTTCCTGGTATTCGAGCTGGACGACCTGTTGCTTGGCAAGTTTTTCCGCAGCACGGTTCAGCTGCCATATACCCAGCCGAGCCAGGCTGGCGACCGAAATCAGCACGCACAGGGCGACCAGAATGTTGATCTTTATCCTGAACAGGCTGATGTGGTATTCGAAACGAATGGGCATGACATTTTCCTGGAGAAAAGCAATTGGGTAGTCGATAGCGGCGATAGTTAAGCATAATTCAGCGCTTTATGCAGGCGTAATCTCCCGTTTAGCAACGACCTGTCTTCTTCACCAGATGCCCGTTATCAAGCCTGATTCGACGTCTTAAGGGTAGGTGCAAGGGAGTTGGTCAGCGGCTTCGCTGATAGCTCAAAGTGTTTTGTTATGATCCTAAAGGCGGGCAGCTGCGGATCGACTACTGTTGTTCTTTGATCCACAAGTCGATCTGCTGCTCCAGAATATTCAGGGGAATAGCGCCATTTTCGAGGACCTTGTCATGGAAAAGCCTTAAATCGAATTGCTTGCCCAGGGTGGATTCTGCTCGTGTCCTGAGCTCCCTTATTTTCAGTTGACCCAGCTTATAAGCCAGGGCCTGGCCCGGCCAGGAGATATAACGATCTATTTCATTAACGATATCCAGTTCCTTGCGTGGTGCATTATCTTTGAAATAGGCAATCGCACGGCTTCTTGACCAGTTTTTATAGTGCATTCCAGTATCGACAACCAGTCGCACAGCACGCCACATATCGTAACTCAGCTGACCGAACCTGGAGTAAGGATCCTCATAAAGACCGATATCGTAACCCAGTTGCTCGCTGTAGAGTCCCCAGCCTTCGGTGAATACGGTATAACCTGAAAATCGCCGAAAATTAGGCAGATCAGCCAATTCCTGCTGGAGCGCAATTTGTAGATGATGCCCAGGCACTGCTTCGTGTGCGGTCAGCACTTCGATTTCGAAGGTTGGCCGCGACAGTGGCTGGTAAAGATTGACGTAAAAATAACCGGGCCGGTTGCCGTCCGCTGCGGGCGCCATGTAATAGGCTGTGGTGGTATCGGCTGCAACGGCATCAGGAATTGCCCTGACGCCATAAGGCATCCTCGGGAGCCTGGTAAACAGTCTGGTCAAAAGGGGGTCTATACGTTTTGCTGTGGCCCGATAGGCATTCATGAGCTCATCTGCATTATCAAAATAGAACTGTGGGCTGTCCCTGAGGAAAGTAAAGAATTCCGCGAGCGAGCCAGCAAAGCCGATCTGTGCTTTGACGGTCAGCATTTGGCCACGGATTCTGGCGACTTCTTTGAGGCCAAGTTGGTGTACTTCGTCGGGCGTGAGATCGGTTGTGGTGTAGCGCCTGACCCTGAATTCGTAAAAAGCGCTTCCGTCTGGGAGGCTGGAAGCCGCTATATTCTCTGAGCAGTTAGGCAGGTAACGCTGCGTGAAGTACTGGTAGAAGCGCTTGTAGGCGGGTAGCACGCGGGTAGCAATGATTTGGGTTGCAGCCTCCCGCAATCGTTGCTGGTCAGCTTTACTGATGTTCTCGGGCAGGCGCTTGAAAGGTTCGTAGAACAGGCTTTCGGCAGGTGTTTCTACGATCTGCTTGAGAATCTGCCTGGGTACCCGCTGCATGGTGATCCGGGCAGGTACAACGCCGGTTGCCAGTCCCTGCTGCATCTGCCTGATAGTCTGATCCATCAGCTGATCGATTTTTGCCAGCCTGGCGAGCCAGTCCTCGTAGTCCTGAACAGTCTGTAAGCGGAGCCGTGCAGGGGTTTCGTCCAATGTCTGAATACCACCACGCTGGCTGACCGGCATTAGATCGGTTCTGTATTTAAAAGCCTCAATGCGGGTTTGCAGCTGTCTGCTGAACAACTCTAAATTGACTCGGCTCTGGTCGTTGAGTTCGATAGGGTCAATCTCCGCCAGGCCAGCGAGGGTCTGCTGGTATCGACCTAGCCTTGCCTGTCGCCCGGCTTCAGACAAGTCCGGCCACAGCTGGTTAAACCGGCGATCGCCTAGGGAAGAGGCCCAAACCGGGTTTTCCTGCATCTCCGCATCCCAGGATGCCTTGAATATAGCCTGTAGTCTTGCAGTTTCGGTATCCTGAACAATGACATCAGCAAGGCTTATGGGCATGGCCTGCAGCAGCAGACACAGTAGCAGGATTTTCATAGGCAGCTTGACCATAAAATTTGTTCTATTGTAACCAGATAACTGGTCAATCAGACAGTAAGACAGTCGCTAAGGGATATCTTTGTAATTCGTTTCACATGCCTATAACACCCTCGGCCAGGACTGATAGCAGAGGTTGGCGTATTGAAATCATATGATGATAAGACCGGTCATCGGATAATTGAGTCAAGGCAGGTGGGTCGTGCTATATAAAGTTTGGATGAAGATTGCCTCGGCACATAAAAAGCACATGAAACCAGACATTTTTCTTCCTATACTGAGGTGACGCGAGCTTAGCGGAGCGGGTGCTCAATCTGGAGGAGAGAACCTTGGATCATTCAATAAGACCGGCGCACAAGATGTATGTCAATGTACCTGCAGTCGCCGTCGTGGACCAGTGCAGGCGCGCTATGTTGGGCTTGCTGGCGCTCGCAACCATTTACTCGCAGGCCTTGTTTGCAGAGTCTGTGTGGAGCGAGGGTTTCGATACCATTGCGGTACAGGATGGCCGCATGTTGCCAGGTAAATACCGCAGTCTTACTTTAGATCTCAATGGGTTCAAAAGCCGCCTGGATACTGTTCCTCATGAGAACGATATATCGTTACGATATTCCAATGCTGTAATCGTCATTCCGTTACCCGATGGCAGCAGCCAGCAATTCAGAATTGTTGAAGCGCCAATCATGTCGGAAGCCCTGTCCAGAAAATATCCAGACATCCGGTCTTTTATGGGCCAGGGCATTGATGAACCTGGTGCCACCCTGCGCTTTGATATTTCACCAAAAGGGTTTCACGGTGCTGTCATCAGCCCCAGGGGTAACTATTACATTGATCCTTTCACAGGCGCCGACGCAAACTCGTCGGCAGCTTATATCAGTTACTCGGAACAAGCCTTTTACCAGACCAACCAGGAGGTTTTCAGCGAATTACCACCGCTGCCCAGGGAGGAGCCTGCCGACCCAAAGTGGAATGACGTCATCCAGCGTAAAGGCTCAGCACAGAAAAACCGCCAGGATGATGGTCAGCCCCGCCAGAAGATAAGCTCAGGCACTGAACTGCGCACCTATCGATTAGCACTGGCAGTCACCGGTGAATATACTAGTTTCCATGGCGGGACCGTAGAGGGTGCCCTGGCTGCCATGAACACCACCATGGTGCGTGTCAATGGTATTTATGAGCGGGAAGTGGCTATTCGCATGGTACTGGTTGATAACACCGACGAGCTGATTTATACCGATGCTGATACTGACCCTTACAGCAATGAATCCGGTTTCGATATGTTGGCTGAAAACCAGGCCAATATTGATGAGATAATCGGAGTCGATAATTACGATATTGGCCACGTTTTCAGCACCGGTGGTGGCGGCATTGCACAATTAGATGCACCCTGTAGTTCTGCAAAAGCTGAAGGTGTCACAGGTAGCGGAAGTCCTGTAGGCGACCCGTTTGATGTCGAGTACGTCTCCCATGAAATGGGTCATCAGTTCGGTGCTGATCATACTTTTAACAATTACTGTGGCGGTAACAGGGCATCCTCGGCTGCCCATGAGCCCGGCAGTGGCACGACTATCATGTCCTATGCTGGGATCTGTGCTCCTAATGTGCAGAATACGGCGGACAGTTATTTCCATAATAAAAGCTATAATGATATCTATGAATTTTCCGTCAATGGCAATGGCAACAGCTGTGCGGCGGTAACGGAAACCGGTAACAGTCCCCCGGTCATCAGCATGCCAGAGGGTGGGTTTTCCATCCCCGTATCGACACCATTTGCTCTTACCGGTTCGGCGACCGATGCCGATGAGGATGCCTTGACGTACAGCTGGGAGCAGTTTGACCTGGGGCCTGCAACCGATGACAGCGATGCTGATCTCACTAGCCCTTCGGGTAATCAGCCTATCTTCAGGTCCTGGCCGGCAACCAGTGACCCAACTCGTGTATTCCCCAGAGTACAGGACCTGGCATCGGATCAATCAACCATAGGTGAGCTGTTGCCTACTTATGGTCGCGAACTCAGCTTTAAACTGACGGTTCGCGATAACCAGGCAGCAGGTGGAGGCGTAGCCGATGACCTGGTCAGTTTCTCGGTGACAGGGCAAGCCGGGCCTTTCATATTGACCAACGAACCTTCCGGGTATGTTCGTAATACTGCGCAGACGATTACCTGGGATGTGGCCAATACGGACCAGGCACCGGTGAGTGCAGGGCAGGTTGATATTCTCATCTCCTTTGATGGTGGCCAGACCTTTACTGATGTGCTAGCCAGTGAAGTTAATAACGACGGGTCTCAAGAAGTGACTATCCCTGATGTCAATAACGCCACCGCACGAATAAAAGTGCAGGCATCAGCGAATATTTTCTTTGCTGTTTCAACCGCGGATATCGCCATTGAAAGTGATGGCGATGGCGATGGTGTCAGTGATAGCGCGGATGTTTTTCCTGATGACCCAACGGAATGGGCAGACATTGACAATGACGGTATCGGTGATAACGCAGATACCGATGATGATAACGATGGTGTGCCCGATGCCAGCGATAATTGTCCGGTAGTGAGCAATTCGGACCAGCTCAATTCAGATAACGATGCTCAGGGAAATGCCTGTGACGCTGACGATGATAATGATGGCGCTGTGGATGACCAGGATGCCTTTCCGCTGGATGCCTCCGAGGTGGCTGATAATGACGGAGATGGCACTGGCGATAATGCCGATACTGACGATGATAACGATGAAGTAGCCGATGACGTTGACAATTGCCCAGCTATTCCCAATCCAGGCCAGGAAGATGCGGACGATGACGGCATCGGCAATGTCTGCGATGACGACGATCCTGGCATCGGACATCGCTGGTCAGATAGTGACACCGAAGGTGGCCCTACCTTTGCGTGGCGGGATATATCCGAAACCGGAACTGAAATCATCGGTCTGGAAGATGACAATGCCGTCGGCCCCTATGATATTGGCTTTGACTTCATGATGTATGGCGATCCCTATCGGCAGGTGTTCATTCACTCCAATGGCGTTATCAGCTTCGTTGATCCCTATACTGACTCTGTACCGCCTGAGAACTTTCCCATGCCAGTCTATGCTGATCGTCCTCCGATGCCATTGATTGCCTGGATGTGGGATGACCTGCAGGCGCTTGAAGATTCGCATGTTTATTACCAGGAGTTAGAAGACGGCGAACTGGTGATCCAGTTCAACAATTTTGGCCGTTATGGAGATGAAATCGGGAGACTGGATGCACAGGTGATAATCAAAGCAGACGGTAAGATTCTGTTTCAATATCTCGAATTCCGGGATGGTATCGCGACCGACAGCGCCACCGTCGGTGTTGAAAACGTAATTGGCAGCATTGCCATGCAGGTGGCCTACGATGAACCCTATCTGCATGATGCGTTGGCGATTCTGTTTCGTATGGACACGGATCGAGATGGTTTTGATGATGCAGTGGATAACTGCCCCTATACGTTGAATTCAGATCAACAGGATTCAAATGTCAACGGCATTGGTGATGCCTGTGATTTTTACCAGTGGACGGACAGTAATACTGCTGATGGCCCTGAATTCAACTGGATCGATGTATCCCTCACAGGGACTGAGGTTGTTGGCTTGTATGATGATAATCATGCCGGTCCATTTGATATCGGTTTCAACTTTAATTTCTTTGGTGATACCAAGACGCAGTTTTTCGTACAGACCAATGGGGCTATTAGTTTCGATGACCAGGTGTATCCTTACTACAATCATGCAACGCCGAATTCCCACGGCGTTAACGACCTGATTGCTTGGATGTGGGATGACCTTTTAGCGCTTTCTGAATCCCGGGTTTTCTACGAGATCGTTGATGATGAAAAACTGGTGATACAGTTCGTTGATTTTGGTCAATGGGACAGTATCGGGCTGGTTAATGCAGAGGTAATACTCAAGCCTAATGGCGAGATTACACTGCAGTACCTGGATTTTCAGAGTGGTATGATTACCGACAGCGCGACCATTGGTATTGCTGCTTCCTTTGCGGAAGATGAAGCGGGCCCGGGCTACAACGAGGTCAGCACTGTGCCAGCCGCGGGTGTCATGGTGGCATATAACGAGGATTATCTCCGGAACGAACTGGCGGTTCGCTTCCAAGCAGGCAGCGATGATGGTGGTGGTATAGACACGGATGGTGATGGCATACCTGACGATGACGATGCTTTCCCGGATGATCCAACGGAAGCAACTGATTCAGACGGGGACCAGACTGGCGATAACCTGGATAATTGTCCCATTGTTGCCAATCCGGATCAGCTCAACACCGATGGCGACTCAGAGGGTGATGCCTGTGATGCAGATGATGATAATGATGGGTTTTCTGATGAGCAGGAAGTAGTTGATGGCACCAATCCTTTAAGCCCATTTTCATGCCTTGAAGGCTGCTTTAATCTGGATATTGATGAGGATGGCCGCGTGGAGCCTTTGAGTGATGCTTTACTGGCTATCCGCCACCTGTTTGGTTTCTCAGGCCCTGCCTTGATTGAAGCCGCCATCTCCCTTGATGCGCAGCGCAGTCAGGCCGCTGATATCGAGCAGTATTTAGCTGCAGATCTTGTCGAACTTGATATCGATGGTAATGGGGCAGCCGAGCCACTCACCGACGGCTTGGTGTTGATGCGGTATTTATTCGGCTTCGAAGGCGAAGCACTGATCGAGGGGGCAGTCTCCGCAGATGCAATGCGGCAGAGTGCTGAGGACATTGCTGATTATATTCAGGCTCGAATGCCGTCAGAGTAGGATTTTTACCATCTGCTAATAGAACTAGTTATTAAAAAAGATATTTAACTAATTCATTTTTAGCCATTAAATTTAGAAATAGTTTAATTCAGGCATCGTACATATGGCAGTGCCAAAGATGGGATCAGAATGTAGAGGTTTTGTTGCAGAAGCCCTGATTACAGACCATACACACTATAACCGTAGTGAAATATGGGGCACTGCCAGTAATCCGCCTTAGACGTTTGCCATGGATTACTCTGCAAGGAATTTTGCCGAGTAACATAGCCAAATAATTCAATTTTTCTGCTGTCACCGGCTTGAAAACGACCGCCTCGTCTCCATATAAGGACGTGAGTCCCACAAGGATTCTTCCGAACCTCACAAGGGTTCATAAATCGTTCCTTATAAGGAGAAAAATGTGTCCAAAAGACGCCTCGTAATATATACATCTGCATCACTTGAACTCACGCTGTTAGCCTCTGCCGCCATAGTGGCGATACCGTTTTTTGTGGGTTAGGCCTCGTGCCCTGCTAGCTTAGGGCCACAAAAGCCTTGGCGACGGGTTGAGTTGCTGGATAGTGGTTTGTTCGCCAGGAAAGGGGGTAGGGCCGTTTTAAGTTGGGTTTGCTTCTGACCCGGTCTGCTCCCAATCCAGATAGTCTGGTAACCCCATTAGCCGGGTGAGCGATCTGAGTGTTGGATTTAATCTAGGCTATCGGCTACTTGTGCATGCAAGGCGAGCAGGTCCGGGATAGATTCCGGGTCGCGACGCCCCAGGCCACATTCTGTAGCAATGCCAAATTCAGCAAGGAATTCCTGCGCAACATCGATACGCTTGGCTGCACCGCTGGCGCCATCGGTGGCATGGATAAGGCCCAGGTAAATTTCTGTGTCTGCGGCCAGCCGTAGATCTTTAAGTGGTCGGTAGTAGGCTGCATCATGGCGCTCTTGCGGGACTGGCATGTGTAGCCAATTAATATTGCGCGATAAATCACTTGTCAGACGATTGGCGACCGCAACAAGCATACTCATGTCGTCAGGTTCGATAAAATGTTTGTGTCCCGAATCTCCATAACATAGGTGATAACCAAGCTCTGCGCCCACCGGCACGTACTCTCCCAGCCTGATAAGCCGGGCGATAATGTCTTCGAATGGATTCTCCAGATAGCTTGGGAATACACCTTCCAATACGCCAAATTCAACAGCCGTGTCCCATTGTATGGCAAGCTCATCGGCCGGTATCTCGGTAATGATCCCAGCCAGTTCGGTTAACAGTGCGGCTTCATAAACAGGCTCAAGCACAACCTGGTCTGCTTTTTGTACATACAACTGTATGGGCGCCAGCGGCGTCGGCAGGCACACCTGGAAGCGACAGGCCGAATCAATGCTGCCTTCTGCTTTCGCCTGGGCGAACACAGCATAAGAAGTCATTGCTGCGTCAAAGTAGCCCAGATCCCGTATTTGCACACTGCCCTGGCAGCCAGGGGCAATACGTACCAGTTCGATCCTGCCGTAGCCTTTGTCAGGTTGGTCATAGAGCTGGAGGCCAGCGCAAGCGGCGATCTTTGGCAGTTGCCAGCCGATCCAGTTTTTGCGTTCGCCCGTTTCGCCATCGGGAACACGCTTTAGGCGCTTACCGAGTATTCGGGTCGATGTTCTGAATACATCAGCCGCTGTATTCAATGGTACGCTTCCTACCAGATGGACTGATTGCTTTAGGGTCATGTACTTCTCCTTTAGCGCCTTAACCGGGTGATTCTACGCGCTTCTCTTCCTGATAAACGGTAATTGTTACCCATGTGTTTGCCTGGGTCCAGCGGCCTTAATGGGGCAACTATTAACCTGTAGTTGATTCAACGATGTCATAAATCATATTTAGTGTTATGCTGACAACGTTGTCATCTACTTGATATTATTCAATGGCACTGGATGCGGGCAATCGCATCTCAATCATGGGACTCATCTAAAATGACTTTTATGCCATTGCGCGCAACGCTCCTGCTGGCCCTTATGGTACTTACCTTCTGTCATCATCCTCGAGTTTTAGCATCAGGCGATACTTACATCCTGACGGCAGGTCATGTTGACGACATCTGGGGTGGTGATGCGGCCCTATCGTTTTTCGATGAACAGAGCGGTTACGGGGATTGCACCGATGAAATAGCCGGGACTGAAAGTTGTCAGAGTGTTGACTGGGGCATCGTTGAAGACGAGTCGCGTGGCGATGTTCTCGAGGTGAGCTACTTATCAGATGCGGGCCATGCTGGTCTGGTGATAGGCCCTGTTAACCCTGTCGATCTGAGTGGTTACGCTGAAGGGGATCTGATTTTTGATATAAAATTAATGGATCTAGGCGTCGTCAGCCAGTTTTACATCAAGGTAGAAAGCGGCTCGGCGATATCAGGTGAACTACCCGTGGAAGGCTTGCTGATCCAAGCGGGTTGGCAGACAGTGACAATACCGGTTGCTACATTGACCGCCAGCGGCGAGTTGTCACTGGCTGGTATCACAGCCCCCATGGTGTTCTTTCCCGCTTTCCAGACCGGGGCAGGGCTACGCTACCGTATTGATGAAGTCAGGTTTACCGGCCTGGCCGACGGCGAGAATCCACCTGGACCGGGTTCAGGTACCGATTTCGATTATGAGCTGATAGCTTTGGGTGCCGGTAGTGCTGCCGATGGTATTAATCCAGATAGTTATCGTTGCGTCTATGATTTCGGAAACTGGATATACAATGCAGGCGTCGTGCTGCCTGGTGTTGCCGGTTGTGATACTGCGACCCAGACGCCAGTAGGGCAACCCACTGCCAGGGTCCCTCAGCTGGTTGCACCCGCATCAGAAAAGCCCACGGCGACGCATCGGTGGTGGGGCTCAGTTGCTTTTCTGGGAGAGATGCGAGTGGGTAATGCCTCGGATGCAGCCTACATCACGCCAGATCCGATTATTGCCAGAGTCACCGAGCGAGGCGTGCGTTTGATGGGGATCCCGGGTGGCCTGTCGATTTCGAGCGACGGTTTTCTGTACAGCCCTCCTGACCCTTTTTCAGAAGTGTTTGATGGAATTGCTGTGGGCAACTCAATGCATTCCGATCTTAATGCTTTTATGAAGGATTCGAGTGCCGGCTCGGTGACCGTTCAATGGCGCTCGGGCGCCGATCCAGTCATGGAAGCCGTCTTTAGCCATGGTTCACCACACGTCTTTTTCAGCGTGTTCCAGGGCAATCTCGTGCTGCGTACACTGAGAGAGGATGGTGGCGAGAAGGGCATCTTCCTGGATGAAGCAGATCGACTTGGCGTATGGACGTCAGTGGCAGGGAATCGTAACGATTTCCTAGTAACCGGTAACGGCGATACTTCGTTTGCCGACGTTTCCGGAAGTGAGATTACCGTTAACGATGATAGTGGTCGAGTGACCGTAACCTGGTTGCCCAATGAGTCAGGCGGGGATGTGCCTACCTCGGTGATTGATGCATTCTCAGCGACGGCTTCGAGTTCTATTGCCAGGGTGGATATTGAATACTCGGTTGACCGCAGCAGCAACGAAGTGACGGTCAGCCATCATTATCTTGATGAGGCCGGTGCAGCAGTGTCCACAATGATGGGGTTGCATCCCCTGCACTGGAAATTCGGTGAAGTCCCTGAAACGGTTGCGTCTACGCGCAGTGCTCGAGGCCTGATTAAGTTCGCTTCAGGTAGTGGCTTCAGTTACAAGCTTCCCTATGTCGGCGTGTTACCGTCTCTGCCGGTGCTTACCGATTCGCTCGACCTTACTCGGTTGGGCGAACTGATTCGCGAGTTCACAGATCCCGGGCCAGAAAGCTGGAATGACAGGACCGATACCTACTGGAGCGGTAAGAATTACGGAAAAGTCGCCGAGCTGGCCGCGCTGGCACGCTCAGCAGGTTATGTGGAAGAAGCCGATCAGCTGGTAGCCTGGTTAAAACTACAGCTTGAAGACTGGTTCACTGCTGAAACCGATGGTGAACTGGATGTCCTGCGCTATTTCGTCTACGACGCGCAATGGAGCACGTTGCTGGGCATAGAGGAGGCTTTTGCATCCCATCAATTGCTCAACGACCACCACTTCCATTACGGGTATTTTGTCCGCGCCGCTGCTGAGATCTGCCGCATTGATCCCGCCTGGTGCAGTGCCGACAACTATGGACCGATGATCGAACTGCTGATCCGGGATTACGCTGCTGCGCCTGACGATCCCATGTTCCCGCCTTTGAGGAATTTCGACCCTGCTAACGGTTTTTCGTGGGCGTCCGGTGCTGTGAATTTTGTCCGCGGTAATAACAATGAATCGACCTCGGAAGCGGCCAACGCCTATGGCGCCATCATCCTATATGGTTTGGCCACAGGCAATGATGCATTGGTTGAACGCGGTATGTATCTGCATGCATCGACTTCAACTAGCTATTGGCAGTACTGGAATAATATCGACGGTTACAACGCACCCGGCACCGACGTTGATAACTTCCCATTCGGGTACAATAAACTAACAACTTCCATTATATGGGGCGATGGGGCAGTCTTTTCGACCTGGTTCAGCCCGCTGTTAGCACATATTCTTGGCATTCAGGGGCTCCCATCCAACGCGCTGACTATGCACGTCGGATTGCACTCTGATTACATGGAAGAATACGTCGCACTCGGACTGGGTGAATCGGCCAATGGCATGCCCTCCGGGCTTGGCCCTGATGAGTGGAGCGATCTCTGGTGGAACCTGTGGGCCCTGGTCGATCCTGATTCCGCTATTGCTGATTATGAAACGGTAGCGCAATACACACCGGAAGCAGGTGAAACCAAGGCGCATACCTTTCACTGGTTGCACACCATGAGTGCACTGGGTCATCTGGTCACGGGCGTGGGGGACATTACGGCGGACTACCCGGCCGCCATGGTGTTCGACCGAGGTGATCTCAGGCAGTACGTGGTCTACAACTTCAGCAATGACGCATTGCCGGTCAGTTTCAGCGATGGCCATGTTTTTATTGCACCATCGGGCTTTTCGGTGAGTGATAACCAGAGCGTAGTCCTGGATTCGGACGGTGATGGCGTCAGCGATGACATGGACGCGTTCCCGGATAATTCAAGCGAGTGGCTCGATACTGATGGTGACGGTACAGGTAATAATACCGATCCAGATGATGATAATGACGGTTTTCTGGACGACGAGGAGGTTGCGCAGGGAACCGACCCGTTGAGTGCTTATTCGTGCCCTACAGGCTGCTTCAGTTTTGATGTTGATGAGAACCTTAAGGCCGAGGCCTTAATCGATGGGCTGCTGGTTATGCGTCACCTGTTCGGGTTCTCAGGTACGGCGCTCACATCCGGCACCACAGCCAGCGATGCCAATCGAACCACCGCTGAAGCTATCTCAAGCTACCTGACAGACGCAGATACTGAACTTGATGTAGATGGCAATGGCGAATCCAAAGCGCTTACCGATGGCCTGGTGTTCATACGTTACCTGTTTGGTTTCACCGGCAATTCGTTGACGGCCGGCGCGATTGGTGACAACGCTCAGCGGGATAGTGCTGAACAAATCGAAGCTTATATTCAAGAAAGGCTACCCGGGCATTAGTCGGCAACAGCTGCCAGGCTAGAGGGGAAGAACCTGCTGCCCAGACAGGTGCTATTTCCATGATTTGAGCTGCTAATATGGCCAGGCAAACGCTTCGAACCTGAAGGAGCAGGGCGTACCCATTGCAATGGAAAACACCCGGCAGGCTATCCGTTGTCTGGAGAGTGGATGGAGGCTCACCCTTGGTAAAACAAACCTGCTAGCACGGCAACTGGCTGCGGACAAACTTCGTGCCCTTAAATAGTTAATTTGTTAGTCTTTGGTTATGAAAAAAACAATCCTCCTGATGATCGTGTTGTTCGGTTCAAATGCCTTTGCTGACAAGCAACCCAATATTGTTTTGGTGCTAATGGATAACTTTGGTTATGGTGAAATCGGCGTTTATGGTGGTGGTGTATTGCGCGGCGCAGCAACACCAAATATTGACAGCATTGCAGCTGAAGGGTTTCAACTGACAAATTTTAATGTTGAGGCCGAATGCACACCGTCGCGTTCGGCGTTAATGACAGGTCGTTATGGTATACGGACACGACAACGTTTGCAGGGCCCGCCCAGAGGTGTTTGGTACGGTATAACTAAATGGGAAATTACATTGGCAGAAATGCTCTCGAAGGAGGGCTATGCAACTGGGATCTTCGGGAAATGGCATTTAGGCGACACTGAGGGCCGTTATCCTACGGATCAGGGCTTTGATGAATGGAATGGGATTCCCAGATCATCAGACCGAGCCTTTTGGCCGGATAGCAATAGTTTCGCAGCGGGTAGTCATCCAAGCGTTCGTTTTGCCCATGTCATGTCGTCCTTCCGAGGCCAAAAGCCAAAGGAATTAGAGGTTTATGACCGAGCTAAGAGGGCGACTATCGATAGAGATATTACCGATCATGCCATCGATTTTATAAAACGTAAGGCAGCTACTAAGCAACCATTTTTTGCCTATCTGCCGTATACCCAAACGCATGAACCGGTTGATCCACACCCTGACTTCTTCGGCAAAACTGGGAATGGCAGTTTTGCTGATGTTTTGGCTCAGACCGACGCCTACGTCGGAGAGTTACTGGATACCATCGACGAACTCGGACTGAAAGAAAATACCGTTTTTATTTTTACATCAGACAATGGGCGTGAAGGCGTGCCCCGGTCCTTCGGGTTCACAGGGCCCTGGCGAGGAAGTATGTTTTCGCCCTACGAGGGATCCTTACGGGTACCTTTCCTGATCCGCTGGCCAGGGAAAATCCCAGAGCGACAGGTATCAAATGAAGTTGTCCATCAGATAGATTTATTTCCAACTTTGGCTAGTTTGATTGGTGCTGATATTCCAAAAGATCGAGTCATCGATGGTGCAGACCAGTCTGATTTTCTGAAGGGAAAAACGAATAAATCAGCTCGAGAGTCCATGGTTATTTACATCGGTAACGAGTTATTTGGCGCGAAATGGCGCAACTGGAAAATCCTAATTAAAGAAATGGATAAAGATGGGTATGGCATTAAAAATATGGCTTATCCCTCAGTCTATAATTTAATTGTAGACCCAAAGGAAGAAGTACCAGAGCTCAACTATTTAAATGACACCTGGGTGGATTTCCCTCTATATCAAGTATTAGAAGACCATATAGCCTCTATTGAACAGGACCCGGGAGCCCCAGACCCATAGGAAAATCGTGAGCTTGGAGTAAACTCCCAGAGTAACGGATCACCCCTGGGATCATGATTGGGGTCATGGATGGCAACAGAGGAGATCCCGGTTCAACCAGCGACCGTAATATCTCGCTCAACGGACCACAGGAAGGTACAAAATCTGCGATTAGCGGGATAGATTGGAGCAACCCTGGGTCGATAAGAGTCCTTTAGAACTTAGTGTCAGTGGCCCAGGATCGGCTGACCTAACACAGTTATCAGCGTCTACTACCCACAGGCATCCAGCATGAATTGAAAGCGAAGTTGCCTGATGATCGACTGTTGGTCGAGCGCACCAAGGCGCAGGATTCGCCTAATAGGCGGGTTCAATTGAGGTGGCTATGATTTGCCCGCCTGGGCTGGTGATGCTGGAATTGAATAGTTGACAGAAGGTGTGATGCAATATTGGTTCGATGATTTGATTGAGCCATTCTGGAGTATGTGATATGTCAGAAAAGCGGCGTGCCCAGAGCCTTAAAGAGCTGGCGACAAAAAGCCTGGATGTGTTTTCTAAGGAAGTGCTCGAGCAGGGCTTGGCATTGAAGCTGAGACCCACTGATATTGTTATCACGCCCTATGGTAAGAGTGGAACTACCTGGACTCAGCAAATTGTGCACACGCTCAGAACCCGCGGTGATATGGATTTTGATGACATCTCTCGGGTTATTCCCTGGATCGAAGTCAGTGCAGGTCTTGATTTAGACCTGAATGCAGAGCAGAAAGCGCAGCCGAGGGCATTCAAGAGTCATCTAGGCTGGGATCAGATACCCAGGGGTGGTCGTTACATCAACGTTGTTCGTGACCCTGGCGATGCGGCGGTGTCACTGCTCAGATTTCAGGAAGGTTGGTTTTTGGAGCCCGGTGCTGTGCCCACTGATGAATTCGTAGAAGAAGCCTTTCTCAGTCATCGCCGATACTATAAGCATCTGCAGTCGTGGTGGCCGCATCGTAACGATGATAACGTCCTGTTTCTTGCTTACGAGAAGATGTTGAAAGATTCGATCGGTACGATTTGTCGAATAGCTGAGTTCATAGGGATTGAGCTGGATGATGAACTGCTGGCAATCACAGAGAAGCACGCCTCGCTGGCTTTCATGCTCAAGTATAAGGATCGCTTTGATGACGCCATATTAAGGAAGTTGAGTGAAGACAAAGGCGGTATTCCGCCCGGTAGCGATAGCGCCAAGGTTAGAGAGGGTACCGCCGGTGGCAGGGCCGAGTTAAGTGATGCTACCTTGGCCAGGCTTGACCAGGTATGGTGCGAAGAGATCACCTCGTCTTTGGGTTTTGAAACGTATAGTGATCTCGTCGCTGATCTGACGTAGTCTTGTTCCTCCATTTCCTGGCCCTGAGACAGCTGGGATAAAGCGCATAAGAGAGCGTCGCAGGTGCGACGAGAAACCGACACAAAAGAGCGAATTACAATGCCGATATCAAAGAAACTTCAGCTCGATGATGGCCAGATTCTAGAGATACTGTCAACGCAATGGAACTGCAGGATAGCCACTGTTGGACCGGGCAGCCGGATCAATGTTACGCCCATGTGGTTTGGCTGGGCTGGTGATCGAATTTATATCTATGGGCGGGGTCAAAAAGTGGTCAATATCAGGCGCCAACCCGACTGCACGATCATCGTTGATAGAAACGAGAAGTTTCCCGAACTGCAGGCGATCATGATGCAAGGCCAGGGACATATACTCGAATCGACGGATGCTGAAGCTGATGATCCGCATCTTGCTGAAGCCAGAATCCATATGGGACAGAAATATAATGGTGGCCACGGCCAGGCTAAGCTTGACCAGCCGCCCCCAAATAGTGCGACTGTTCGCGGCCGCAACGGACGTTGGATAGTGTTCGTCCCTGATCGGCAGGTGACATGGGATAATTTCAAGCTGAAGGGTTTGCAGTGATGCGGTCAAACCTTGGGGCCAACTAACTTCATTTGGAAAGCCACGTTGACATGACACAACAGCAACAAATTCAAGTAGACCCCGTCTCCGGGGCGCTGGGCGCAGAGATATCGGGCGTCGACCTTCGGGCCCCGATCGGAGACGACTTGGTCGAGGAGATCCGCTCGGCATTACTCGACAACCACGTCCTGTTCTTTCATGACCAGGAACTCGATCCTGAGGCCCAGGCCAAGGTAGGCGCTCGCTTTGGTGAGCTCGAAGACTATCCTTTCGTCGAGCCGCTAGCCGGTCATCCCAAGGTGATTCCGGTGATTAAAGAACCCCACGAAACCAGCAATTTCGGTGGCGGCTGGCACACCGACCTGATCTATCGTCCGCAACCATCAATGGCAACCATGCTCTATGCGGTTGAGGTGCCCAAGCGTGGCGGCGACACGCTGTTCGCCGATGGTGTACTCGCCTTTCGGGCGCTGTCTGCTCGCATGCAGGACCTACTTACGACCTTGCGGGTGGAATACAACGTTCGACACCTGGCCCATACCATGATCCAGCGCGGCAACGGTGCATCAACAGGCAATCGCTCGATGCCATCGAGGGTGGACAAGGCCGTGTTGGATACATCCCCCGTTCATCCGCTGGTACGCACGCATCCGGAAACCGGTGAACGTGCATTGTATTTCAGCCGGGAACATACCATCAATTTCGAAGATATGACGCCCGGGGAAAGCAGGCCACTACTGGACTGGCTCGAAAGCCACATGACGCAGCCGGTTTTCACGACGCGTTTTCATTGGCGCAAAGGTTCAATCGCGTTCTGGGACAACCGCTGCGTCAGTCATTGCGCGCTCAACGACTATCAAGGTGAACGCCGGCACATGCACCGTCTGACTATCGCGGGTGACACCCCTCGATAATCACTTCGATTCGATCGGCTTGCGATCACAATGTTTCAACTTCAACTTCAATTTAAGTTCAAATCTAGATCTAATTCGATATCTATTTCTAATACATCGCTGGGATTAAAGCTGATAGAGAGAGATACGCCGATATCACGTCACTCGTTATAACACCTGGTCCAAGCGCCTCTTTAACGGCATCAGGTAGTGATGCAAAGAAATCAGCAGGCATCAGGTGTTTTTTTGTGTCAACTGATATGCGCTTGCTCTTCCTGATCGTTCAAGCATAAACAGGCGGCTCAATCCTGAAAGGGGTGTGCCCTAGAGTAGGGGTCTACCCAGCTGGAAAGGGTAAGAGGGCGGGGTATAGACTAGTTAATCAGCAGTGCAGCACAGATACACAGGGCAAAAAATAGAATAGCTGATGTGACTTGCCAGAATAACACTGGATTTTTATCCATTAAGGCGGCGCTGTGGTTTCGTTTGTATTTTGGGTTGGGGTGCTGCAATTCATGTATAAATTCTGCCACTTCTTTGTATCGTCGTTCCGGATTAAAGCGCAAACCCTTTTTAATAGCGCCATCCATCCAAATGGGGACCAATGGGTTATGCTCGAAGCAGGGAATGTATTTAGTTTTTAAATAGGCCTTTGCGGTTCTACATTCACTGAGCTTTCCGCCAAAGGGAGCAGTCCCAGTTAACATTTCATAGACAATAACGGCCAGAGAAAAAACTTCAGATTGAATTGTACCTTTGGCGGTCAATACTATTTCTGGTGCAGAGTAACTGGCGGTTCCTAAAATGCCCTCACGCTCTAGAGGAGTATCAATCTCGGCAATGCCTTTGATATAACATGAGCCAAAATCAATAATGGTAGCCTGACCATTTTTATCAATCATAATATTGCCAGGTTTGATATCTTGATGGAGCGTTTCTCGGCGATGCATTGCCGTCATGCCTTTAGCAATTTGTTGCACCAGATAAATGGCATTCTGTACAGCCGGCTTAGAATTCTCTTTTATCCACTGCTGAAGTGTAATGCCTTCAATATATTCAGTGAGGTAATAAAGACAGGATTTTGGTCTATTCGGCTCAACGACTTTAACAACATGAGCATTATTGATTCGGTTGCCTATCCAGTTTTCCATAACAAAACGATCGATATAGAGCAAATCATCGCTGTAATTAACGGATGGCGTTTTCATACAGTAGCGGCCGCCACTTTCGACATCGCTTACTAAATAGATTTGGCTTCTATTACTTGCGTGTAATTCTTTTTCGATTCGATAGCCATCTAATATCATTCCTTCATCAAGCTCGGGCGGGAAGGGTGATTGCGATAGTTTTCTGCTTACCTCGCCGATGGTCTGCTTGGGTAAATTGTCGATACGCAAGATTTGGCAGCTTACATTATCATCGCTGCCATTTTGTATAGATTTATTGATAAGGGATTGACAGCAATTTTCAAACGACTGTTCAGACTTTTCACTAACCAGCTGTTTTAAATGGGATCGAATAGCTGAATTTTTTAAATTGTCATGTAAGCCGTCGGTGCTCAATAGATATATATCGCCTGTTTCTATATGGAAGTTTAAATAGTCTACGTCCAGCTTGATATCCAAACCCATGGCGCGGGATAAATAGGATTGTTGTTTACTGATAACGGTGGTGTGATCGTTAGTTAATTGTTCTATGTCTCCATTGCGTAGTCGATAGATGCGAGAGTCGCCCACGTGAAAAATATGTGCGGTACGAGATTTAAAAATAATTGTACTGAAGGTGCTCACATAGCCTTTTTGTGCGTCAGCCAGTTGTCGACCCTGGCCATAAAGCCAGTTATTTAGAGCCGTTAGCACTTGAGAAGTGGATTTTTTAACCCCCCAACTATCTGGGGTGGAGTAGTAGTCATTGAGGAAGTTTTTGACGCAGGTTTCACTAGCTTCTTTGCCGGCTTCTGCCGCACTAACCCCATCGGCAATTACCGCGACTGCCCCTTTATTGCTGAGCAATGCGCCGGCGGGAATGCGGATACCGATGGCATCTTCATTGTCCGGCTTTTTGCCTGCGGCCGAATGTTGCGCCACGGTGAAGGCTAATGCTGCTTCCAGGTGCTCGGCCATATTCCTCTGTGATCTCTCTCAGTATTTGGGGGCTGTGATTATAGATTAATGCACTTCAATTAGCTGTATCGTTCCATCCGGTAGCACCTCGGTCATGGCACCCTTTGGTTCGTCCAAAAACATAGCACAGGCCATGGCAAGGCCGATTCCACCAGCAATACTTAAAAAGAACAATGATGGCGTCACAAACGAAAAAACGGTTAGAAACAGTACGGCTCCGATATTTCCATAGGCACCAACCATACCAGCAATTTGTCCTGTTAAACGGCGCTTAATGAGCGGCACGACTGCAAATACACCGCCGGCAGCAGCGCCTAAAAAGAACGAGCACAGCATCATGGTTATAACAGCCAATGCAATGGGCCATTCACCCTTAATTTGTGACATCATAAAAAATCCAAATGCTGCTCCTCCCAGTAAAATAACCAAAGACCATTTTCGGCCAAACTTATCGCTGATAAACCCACCTGACGGGCAAGAGAGCACATCAATAATGGCAAAACAGGCACCAAAAATTCCCGCCAGAGCCATAGGAATAAAAAAAGTGTCTTTGAAAAATAGTGGCAACATAGAGACTACTGCTAATTCAGCTCCAAAAGTTACGGCGTAGGCAATACTCAGAATAGCCACTTGTTTAAATTTGTATTGTTGTAGTTCATCGACTGGTATTTGAAATATATCTTTATTAACTTTAAATAATTGGCTTGCCTGTAATAGATAAACACCAACTAGTAGTAAATAGATAATATTGGCTGTTGCAGCACTTAATAATCCCAGCTCTGTGACTTTCCAGGTTAGTACCGCCAGCGTGCCACAAATGGGAATGTTCATAAGTAGGCAGAAACAGAAATCACCTTTGCTGGTTAACTCCAAGCCACCAGATTTATTGGGCTTGAAGTAGGTGGATCCTGCTGGAGTATTAGCTACTGACCAATAATAGATAACTGCATAGATGAGTGCGATTACACCGGTTGATGCGGTGGCGTATCGCCAACCATCATCGCCACCGTACATCAATGCCAGGGTGGGCAGGGTAATTGCAGCAGCTGCAGAGCCCACATTCCCCATGCCCTTATAGATACCTTCGGCCAGGCCCAGTTGTTTGGCGGGATACCATTCACTAATCATTCGTATGCCGATAACAAAACCGGCACCCACAAAGCCTATTAAAAATCGAGCAAGTGCCAGCATCTCAAATGAGGTGGCTGATGCAAAGAAAAAGCACAGCCCGGCAGTCGCTAATAAAATGGCGCTGTATGTTTTTCGGGGTCCATAAACGTCCACCAGCATACCGGTAACAATGCGAGCGGGGATGGTAAGCGCCACATTGAGGATCAGCAGTGTTTTGATTTGCTGGTCCGTTAAGCCCATGTTTTCCTGGATGGCAGCTAACAGGGGTGCATGGTTAAACCAGACTAAGAAGGTGATAAAAAAGGCGAACCAGGTCATATGTAAGATCTTGGCTCTACCGGTAAATGACATAAAATTGGATTTCAGGCTGGTTTGACGCATTACTAATTACTACCTTGATCTTAACTTTAGGGTTACTGGTGTTCGAACCCTAATCGCAATAAGCGTACCAACCCTAATACAACCCCATGACAGCAAATAACAAGGACTTAAGCCTTTAAATCGATATAGAGGCGTTTTAAAGTTGGGCAGCGGGACTTTCAGCCGCACCAGTATGGTGCACAAATCCCGGCAGAATTGCTTAGGTCGACCTGAAATACAGCGATTTAATTACAAAACCTTTTAAAAAAGGCGATAAATCAATCATTTACTAACTGGCACGGCGGTTGCAACGGTTGCAACGGTTGCAATAGATAGCCCATAGGCTATGCGCCATGTATTTAGGTAAGTGAGGTTCAATTGTGAAGCCAAAAGTCGTTGTTGTTGGAAATGGCCCCATAGGGCATAAATTCCTCGAATGTCTATTGGAGCTGCAGGGCCAAAGTGAAAGCTACCAAATTATTGTATTTGGTGAGGAGCCTCTAGCTGCTTATGATCGAGTACATCTGACCCAGTGGTTCGAAACTCGGGATGCGGCGGGCCTAAATATGGTGCCGGTGAACTTTTACGCCGATCACCAGATTGAATGCATCTCCGGTGACAAAGTTACTTCCATTGATCGAGATAACAAAACGGTTACTTCGACCAGTGGGCGCATAGAATCCTATGACAAACTGGTATTGGCTACCGGATCTTACCCCTTTGTGCCACCCATTCCCGGTCACGATAGAAAAAATACCTTTGTTTACCGGACCATTGAAGACCTTGAGGCTATTACCACAGCAGCGGCAGATGCCAAGGTAGGTGTTGTTGTGGGCGGCGGGTTGTTGGGTCTGGAGGCTGCTAAGGCTTTACACGACCTGAATTTAACAACCCATGTAGTTGAATTTGCCCCACGACTGATGGCCGTACAAATTGATGATGGTGGTGGCAACTTATTACGCGAGAAAATTGAAGCATTAGGCGTTAGCGTTCATACCGGTAAGAATACACAAGACATAGGTAATGGCGAAAGCCGTGCACACAAAATGTGTTTCGCCGATGAAACCGAGTTAGAAACTGATTTAATTGTGTTTTCTGCTGGGATTCGTCCTCGCGATGAATTAGCCAGGGCGTGTGATTTAAGAGTAGGGGAGAAGGGCGGCATTGTTATTAACAATAATTGCCAAACTTCCGATCATGATATTTATGCCATCGGTGAAGTCGCTTTATGGGGCGGCCGCATTTACGGTCTCATAGCACCGGGTAACACCATGGCACGGGCTGCTGCCCACGATTTAATGCCAACTGATACCAAATCTGAATTTGATGGTGCAGATATGAGCACTAAATTAAAACTAATGGGTGTTGATGTGGCTTCTGTGGGAGACGCCCACGCGGATACTGAAGGTGCCTTATCGTATACCTATGTGAACGAAGTAGAGCAGGTTTACAAAAAAATTGTTGTATCCCACGATAAAAAACACCTATTAGGTGCGGTGTTAGTGGGCGACGCAGAGGATTACGGTACCTTACTGCAGTTTTCATTAAATAAAATTGCATTGCCAGAAAACCCTGAAATATTGATTCTCCCGGCCTTTGATGGTACCGCCGGTGGTGGTTTAGGGGTAGATATGTTGCCAGACGCTGCACAAATTTGCTCCTGTAATAATGTCAACAAGGCCAATTTGGTAGAGGCCGTTCAGGGCGGATGCTGGACCCTGGGCCAATTAAAATCGGAGACTAACGCTGCTACTGGTTGCGGTGGTTGCACAGCATTGGTAACTAAAGTTCTGAATGCTGAGCTTGAAAATTTAGGCATGGAAGTCAATACAGATATCTGTGAGCACTTTTCTTATACTCGCCAAGATTTATATAGCTTGATCAGAGTTAATAAAATTCAATCTTTTGATGAGTTGATAACTAAGTACGGTAATCAAGAAGTTATACCTAATTTGGGTTGTGATATCTGCAAGCCCACCGTTGCTTCAATCCTGGCATCTACATGGAATGACTATATTCTTGAAGATAAGCATCGCGGCCTGCAGGATAGCAACGATCATTATTTAGCCAATATTCAAAAGAACGGCACCTATTCCATCGTGCCGCGAATACCCGGTGGTGAAATAACCCCTGATAAGTTAATTGTGCTGGGTGAAGTGGCTAAGAGGTATGACCTGTATACAAAAATCACTGGCGGTCAGCGAATCGATTTGTTCGGTGCCCGTAGTGAACAGTTGCCAGTAATCTGGAAAGAGCTGATAGACGCAGGGTTTGAGTCTGGCCATGCCTACGGCAAGGCACTCAGGACGGTTAAGTCATGTGTAGGGTCTACCTGGTGCCGCTTTGGCGTACAAGATAGCGTTGGTGAAGCGATTCACATTGAACAGCGTTATCGGGGTTTGCGTTCTCCGCACAAATTAAAAATGGCGGTTTCTGGTTGTGCTCGAGAGTGCGCAGAAGCTCAATCAAAAGATGTGGGTGTTATTGCAGTGGAGAATGGCTGGAATTTATACGTGGGTGGCAATGGTGGTATGAAGCCCCGCCATGCTGATTTATTCGCTTCTGAAATCAATACAGAAACACTGATTAAATATATAGATCGTTTCTTGATGTTTTATGTTCGCACAGCAGATCGCCTACAGCGTACATCCGTATGGATAGATAACATGGAAGGTGGTTTGGATTATCTCAAGCAGATTGTTATTGAAGACAAATTGGGTATTTGTAACGAGCTTGAAAAAGAAATGGCGCACGTTATCAATACTTATCAGTGTGAATGGAAGACCACAGTAGAAGACCCTGAAAAAGTTAAGCGCTTTTCACATTTTGTAAACAGTAATGACATAGATCGTAATGTTGTGTTTGTTAAAGAGCGTGGCCAGATCAGGCCGGCTACAGAAGATGAGCGCGCGCAGTGTCAAGAACAGCAATCCAATAAAGTTATAGCCATTGCTGGTTAGCTTATTACGAGGTGCCGGTTATGAGTTATGAATTTATCTGTTCGACAACGAATATTATTATTAATAGCGGTAGGGCTGCTTTGGTAGAGGGCCAGCAGGTCGCTATATTTCGATTACAGACCCCGCAAGGTGACAAATACTTTGCGCTACAAAACTATTGCCCTTTTGCTAAAGCCAATGTTATCTCCAGGGGAATCGTTGGCTCACTAAACAACAAGTTAGTTGTTGCTTCACCTATTTATAAACAGCATTTTTGCTTAGAAACAGGTGTTTGTTTGGAGGATGAAGCAGTAATGCTTAAGACTTGGCAGGTTTTGATCAGAGATAACAATCTTCAGGTGATTATCGCAGACCAGAAAACTGCTTAAGGTTTATTTTGTTACGGGTCGTAAGCAATTAGTAAAAGTGTTAGTGAGTAGGCAAAAACATGTTATTTGGTCGAAGTAAAAAAAATCCCATCAAGTTAGCCGACAAAGGTGTCGTTCAGTGGAAGTACGCGACTTGTGGTTACTGTTCCGTGGGATGTTCCATGGAAGTAGGCACCAACAGCGATGGGCTGGCTGTTACAACCCGTGGTGTGGGTGCTGCTGATGTAAACCGTGGCAAATTATGTATTAAGGGCCTTACCGAGGCAGAAATACTGCAGGCCGCTGGCAGAGGAAGTGAGCCGCTTATTCGCGATGACATTTCCGAATCCTGGCAATCAACGGATTGGAATACTGCGCTAGATAAAACAGCAGATGAATTTAAGCGCATACAGGAAAAGTATGGTCGCGACACTGTGGCCGTGGTTTCAACGGGGCAAATCATGACTGAAGAGTTTTATACCCTGGGGAAATTAGTCCGTGGGGTCATTGGTACTAACAATTACGATGGCAATACTACTTTGTGTA
>LWDU01041716.1_pt1 | contig 32478 bp, 33 predicted proteins | sample 727161 | NCBI WGS metagenome assembly LWDU01 (sample SAMN04566230, study PRJNA314399) | hydrothermal vent metagenome | isolation source: deep sea hydrothermal plume seawater | place: Mexico: Gulf of California, Guaymas Basin | collected 2004-07-11 | reverse complement strand
CAACAGATTCACCGCAAGCGCCAAGAGTCATTATAGTAATGAGGGCAAGGCTTTTTGAAAGCGCTTTTTTCATGGTGTACCTTTTAAGATGAGTCATTAATATTCCAGTTGCTACTTTAGACTATACAAACATTTGAATATGCATAATTTCGATTGGTCCGCATTACCGTGCAACGTGCAATTTTTCTATTGATTCAGTCAAGACAATATGGACAGAGTTTTAGACTATTTTACGATTTAAGCCCTTAGTATCGCTGGCACCACAGTAGGTCAGAGCTGGCCAACAACAAAGCAATTTATCGTTATAATCCTAGGACACAGAGTTACTGTCTCATGATAAGAAGTCGGTTTATGAGAATAAATCTTGGCAGACGAAGAGGGCCTGTGTAAAATGCGCCCTCGGGAAGAATAGGAGCATAGCTCAGTTGGTTAGAGCACTTGCATGACATGCAAGGGGTCCGCAGTTCGAGTCTGCGTGTTCCTACCCGCCACTTTTATCTAAAAAACAAATCCTTACCTACAATTTTTTGCCATGGCTTTAAAGCGGCCAAAGGGCGCAAGTGCGAGCCAAGTACTGAAAATGGATTGCCGGTTGAAACGCATGGCGTGACCAAAAAATATAATTTTCATATTAATTGATCAGCTAACAAATACTAGGGCGTTTAGGTGTTGGCCCTAAGCTCCTACCATCAATGCGCTGGGCGCTCAGAATAAGGATTTCGTACTACTTTAGTCTCTCAGCGCGTTGGTGGCTGAAATAAACGTGTTTCTGATACGTTCTTCATCAGCGTGATGATAATTGGTGATTTTCCAAGTGCCATTGACCATCACGTCTTTGATTAAAGACTGGCTTGCACCGAAAATAAGTACATCTAAAATAGAGTCTGCGGCAATATTGGCAAGATCTGCTGAATTATCGTTCAAAACAATAAGATCAGCTCGGCCCCCTAGTTTCAGCGCACCGGTTTTCTGTCCAATAGAGCGAGCTCCGCCTTCTAGGCAGTGGCTGTAAAGATTGGTTCCCGTATGTCGTTCTCTGTCATCAGAGGCGATATTGCGGGTGCGGCTGAGCAGTCGTTGGCCGTATTCTAGCCAGCGCAGCTCCTCCATCGGATTTGTGCAAGTGTTGCCATCAGACCCAATCGCTATCTGGCCGCCAGCATCAAGATACTGTCTCAGTGGAAAGAAGCCATCACCAAGATTGGCCTCTGTCGTTGGGCAGATGCCGACTGCCGCACCAGATTTAGCGACTTCGGCGGTTTCTCTCGGTGTCATATGGGTGGCATGGATCAGGCACCACTGCTTGTCGATATCATGGTTGTCTAATAACCATTCCACGGGTCGCTTGCCAAGGGCCTTAATCGACTGTTCTACTTCCTGTGTTTGCTCAGCAATATGAATGTGGATGGGGCATGAATGAACCCTGTCCTTAAAATGGCTAACCACTTCAGTCATAGATTTAGCTGGGACTGCGCGAAGGCTATGCAAAGCCATACCAACGTTGTGTTGGCTCTGGTCAGAGCAATATCGAGTTGCTTCGTCATGGAGTGCCAAATAGCTGTCGACCGAATTACCGAAACGTTTTTGATCGTCTAACAGCGCTTGATCACCAAAGCCCGCGTTCATGTACAGTACGGGCAACAAGGTTAAATTAATACCGGCGATATTGGCTGCATTAATAATCGACTGCGAGAGTTGGCTCACCGATGAATAGGGCGTTCCATTGGGCTGATGATGGAGGTAGTGAAACTCAGCAACACTGGTGTAACCCTGTTTGATCATCTCCAAATAGAGATAGCTGGCAATGTCTTGGAGATCGTCAGGTGAAACCAAATTGGCAAAGCGATACATAGTCTTGCGCCATGACCAAAATGTGTCTGTAGGCGATACTTGATACTCGGTGAGACCGGCCATGGCGCGCTGAAAGGCATGGCTGTGACAGTTCACAAGTCCGGGAATAACCAAGCCAAGTCTATGGTCGTCTTGTTCAGCAGAGGCATTAGTTTGTAGGCTTACTATGAGGCCCTTGTCGTCCACGCTCAGCCGTACATTTTTCGCCCAGCCTTGGCCTAAAAATGCTTTCTTAATAAAATAAGTCTGTTGTGGCATAGGTTATGTCTGACCTTAATATTGCTTGTTGGTTGTGTGCCCCTATAATATAGCGGATACCTGTATATACAGGAAACCTATTTTTTGTTTGGGCGATGACCAATGATTAATACTGACAATTCAATTGCGCCTCTCTATCAGAAAGTGAAAGATCACATTTTGAAGAAAATCGAGCGGGGCGATTTATTGCCAAACAGTCGAGTACCCTCTGAGAACGAGCTGGTAGCAGCGCTAAAAGTGTCACGAATGACAGCTAATAGAGCGCTCAAGGAGTTGGCCGCCGAAGGTCTCCTTGTTCGGGTTGCCGGTGTTGGCACCTTTGTGGCTGAAGCCCAAACCAAGGGTCATTTGGTTGAGGTGCGTAATATTGCCGAGGAAGTTCGTGAACGTGGGCACAGTTACAGCAATATTGTTGTCACCCATGAGTCTGTGCCTTTAACCAGTGTTATTGCCGCCGCAATGGAATTATCGAACAGCATCAAGTCTGTTTATCACACGACTATTGTGCACCAGGAAGATAGCAAGATGCTCCAGGTGGAGGATCGCTATGTTAATGCTCAGGCGGTGCCTGAGTATATTCAAATTGATCTTAAACAGACCACGCCAGCGGCCTATTTGCTAGCCAATGTACCCCTGCATAAGGTTGAGCACACAGTGCGAGCAGCCATGCCGAGTAAGACCATTAAAAAGTTATTACAAATGGATGACAATGTGCCCTGCTTGATCTTGGATCGACGCACTTGGTCGTCGGGGAATCTTATTTCCGTGGCCCACCTGTACCACTCAGCTCAGTCATTTTCTCTGACTGAGACCATCAACAAAGACAATTGATAAGTTAGCCCATCGGGTAAATAGACTGACCCGCTTTAATGACTGACTGCACTAAATTACCCCCTAACCAATAGGCTAATTCTGAGGGCTGCTTAACGTTCCAGATGGCTAAATCAGACGTTTTACCTATCTGAAGTGAGCCAATATCACTGTTCAATCCCAAGGCCTTAGCGGCATTAATGGTCATGCCATGGATCGCTTCTTGTGGTGTTAGGCCAAAGTCCTGACATGCCATGACCATCATTAGGCGAGCCGACAGCGCTGGAGAACTGCCTGGGTTTGCATCGGTGGCGATGGCGATGGGTACTTTATGTTCACGCAACAGTGATAGCGGTGGTTTTTGAGTTTCTCTAAGCATATAAAAAGCGCCCGGTAATAGTACGGCCACAGTGCCACTATTAGCCATTGCGATGGCGCCGGCCTCGTCGAGATATTCCAAATGATCTGCCGACAAGGCGCTATATTTTGCAGCCAGTTCTGCACCACCACAGTTGGATAATTGTTCGGCATGTAATTTAACCGGCAAACCTAATGCGGTTGCGGCGGCAAAGACAGCATCAACCTCATCAGCGCTAAACGCTATGCCCTCGCAAAAGGCGTCGACGGCGTCAATAAGGCCCTCAGCGTGCAAACTGGGCAGCATTTCATTACAGACGAGGCCAATGTAGTCAGAGCGCCGGTCACGGTACTCTGGCGGCAAGGAGTGAGCCCCTAAAAAGGTTGTGGTGACACGCAGTGCAGATGATTCACCCAGTCGCCTAGCAACTCGTAACATTTTCTTTTCATCAGCAGTGGTAAGGCCATAGCCTGATTTTATTTCTACCGTGGTTACCCCATCGGCTAACAGTTGATCAAGCCGGGTGCGAGCAGAGTCTTCCAGCACCTGCTCTGTTGCCTCACGTGTTTGACTGACCGTGCCCATAATTCCGCCACCCTGTTTAGCTATCTGTTCATAAGAGTGTCCCTGCAAGCGCAAATTAAACTCTTCAGCACGGTTGCCGCCAAAGATTAGGTGGGTGTGACAATCTATTAGGCCAGGTGTAATGCATGCACCGGCCACATCGATGACTTGAGTAGCCATTTCATCTGGGCTTTGCGGGAGATCACTCATTAGGGATAGGTAGCTGATCAACCCATCTTTACAGGCAATCGCAGCTGGACTGATTGTTTCGGGCATGCCTTTTTGTGTTACCACTGTCAGGGTAGCGTTGATCCATAAGCTATCGTGATTCTTCATGAGTAAACTCGTGTCGTTTTAATTGCTAAAAAATGTTGCGCCTGACCGCAGTATAGAATATCTTTACTTGTATAGACAACATTATACAGGTGCTGTTGCGCACTGCTTTTAATTAATAGAGGTTTAAAGATGGCTAAAACAGATTCAGGGGCTGGACCACGGGTGGTAAAAGCGCCCACAGGAACAGAGATGACCGCTAAACATTGGACCACAGAAGCGCCTCTAAGGATGCTCATGAATAATTTGCATCCAGACGTCGCAGAGCGGCCTGAAGACCTCGTCGTCTATGGTGGCATTGGCAAGGCAGCTCGAGATTGGGAAAGTTTCGATAAGATCGTGGAGTGTTTGCGTAACCTTAATGAGGATGAAACCTTGCTAGTCCAAAGCGGCAAGCCGGTCATGGTGGCTAAAACACACAGCGAGGCCCCCCGAGTATTAATCGCTAATTCTAATTTAGTCCCCCACTGGGCCAATTGGGAGCATTTCAACGAACTCGACCGTAAAGGTCTAGCCATGTATGGGCAGATGACAGCGGGTTCTTGGATATACATTGGTAGTCAGGGGATTGTGCAGGGCACTTATGAGACTTTTGTTGAGATGGGACGTCAACATTACAATGGCGATTTATCCGGTCGCTGGATTTTAACCGCTGGCCTTGGTGGAATGGGTGGCGCTCAACCGTTAGCCGCGACCTTAGCGGGTGCCTGCAGTTTAACGATCGAGTGCCAAGAGGCTCATATCGATTTTCGGCTACGCACCGGCTACGTGGACAAGAAAGCCTATAGCTTAGATGAGGCAATGGACATCATTAACGCCGCGATTGGTCAGGGAGAAGTATTGTCCGTAGGTCTGCTGGGGAACGCCGCAGAAATTCTGCCAGAAATGGTTGCTCGAGGTATTCGGCCCGATGCGGTCACCGACCAAACGTCTGCCCACGACCCTATTCACGGTTATCTGCCGGTTGGTTGGTCACCTGAAGAGTGGAAAAAGCTACAAATAAGCGACCAAGCCCTGGTTACAGAACAGGCACGAAAGTCTATGGCCATTCACGTACAAGCCTTGTTAGATTTTCACGAAATGGGGATTCCAACCTTTGATTATGGCAACAATATTCGTCAAGAAGCACTTAATGCCGGGGTGAAAAATGCCTTTGATTTTCCCGGCTTTGTACCGGCTTATATTCGACCTTTATTTTGTCGAGGTGTTGGCCCATTCCGTTGGGTTGCCTTAAGTGGTGATCCTGAAGATATTTACAAAACAGATGCCAAGGTTAAAGAGCTTATTCCAGATGATAAACATCTACATAACTGGTTAGACATGGCGCGCGAGCGTATTAGCTTTCAGGGCTTACCTGCGCGCATCTGTTGGGTGGGCTTAGGACAGCGTCATCGTTTAGCCATGGCCTTTAATCAAATGGTGGCCAGTGGTGAGCTTAAAGCTCCCATAGTAATAGGTCGTGACCACCTCGATTCAGGGTCAGTTGCAAGCCCAAATAGAGAAACCGAAGCCATGAAAGATGGTTCAGATGCTGTCTCTGACTGGCCCTTACTCAATGCGCTATTAAATACTGCCAGTGGAGCCACCTGGGTGTCTATTCATCATGGCGGCGGCGTTGGCATGGGTTATTCACAGCACGCAGGTGTCGTTATTGTTGCCGACGGCACACCAGAGGCGGAACGCAGGCTTGAGCGTGTTCTGTGGAACGACCCTGCCACGGGTGTTGCCCGTCATGCTGACGCTGGTTATGAAGATGCTGCTGCTTGCGCCGTCGAGAAAGGGCTCAATATACCCATGCTTCGCACCGGCGTTGCCGACTAACATAGTTAACAGGAAGTTGATCAATGACACAGAAAAGTATACCCATCAATCTTGCGCCGGGTGAGGTCAGTCTGGGTGAGTTAAGGGATATTTATACCCGCCACGCGCCATTCAATTTGAAGCATGGCGCCTGGGCAAATATTGATGTGAGCTGCAAGGCAGTGGCAGATATTGTCGCAAAAGGCGATGCCGCCTATGGCATTAACACCGGCTTTGGTTTGTTAGCCCAAACACGCATTGCTGACGACCAGCTTGCCTTGTTGCAGCGCAACTTGGTTCTATCCCACTGCACAGGTGTGGGTAAGTTGATCAGCTCGCCAATTGTTAGGCTTATTATTGCGTTAAAAATTGTGAGTCTATCCCATGGTTATTCGGGGGTGCGTCCTGAAGTGGTTCAGCTACTGATAGATCTATACCACCATGACATTATGCCCTGCATTCCAAGCAAAGGTTCTGTCGGTGCCTCTGGCGATCTAGCCCCTTTAGCGCACTTAGCGGCGGCCTTGATTGGCGTTGGCGAGGTTCACTACAAAGGCCAATTAATGGAGACAGAAAAGGCCCTTAGTGAATGTGGATTAACCGCTGTCGAGTTGGGGCCAAAAGAAGGCTTGGCGTTACTTAATGGCACGCAAACGTCAACCGCATTGGCTTTGGCAGGTTTATTTGAAGCCGAGAACGTATTTGCCGCCGCCTTGGTGACTGGTGCTTTGTCGGTTGATGCTATGAAGGGTAGCACCGTACCTTTTGATGCCCGGATACACAGGTTACGGGGTCAGCCAGGACAGAAAATAGTTGCCCAAAAGTACCTGCATTTTTTACAGGGTAGTGACATTTTAGAATCTCATGTCGATTGCGGAAAGGTGCAAGATCCCTATTCACTGCGTTGTCAGCCTCAAGTTATGGGCGCCTGTTTAGATATCATCAATAATGCCGCCAAAACACTACAAATTGAAGCTAACGCAGTGACAGATAATCCATTGGTGTTCGCCGACACCCTAGAAGCATTGTCTGGGGGTAATTTTCATGCCGAACCCGTAGCTTTTGCGGCTGACACCCTAGCTTTAGCGATTGCAGAAATTGGGTCGATCTCAGAGCGACGCATTTCTCTTCTGGTTGACCCGCATATGAATGGTGGCTTGCCTGCTTTTTTAGTCGAAAACAGTGGGCTTAATTCAGGCTTTATGATTGCTCAGGTAACCGCCGCGGCTCTAGTGTCTGAAAACAAAACCCTGGCCCATCCCGCCAGCGTTGATAGTATTCCCACATCAGCCAACCAAGAAGATCATGTGAGTATGGCAACGTTTGCGGCACGCAGGCTATGTGATATGACAGAAAACACTGACTATGTGGTTGCTGTCGAGCTACTAAGTGCGGTGCAGGCCGTTGAGTTTCATCAACCTCATGTTACGTCGCCAGCCTTACAAAATGTAGTTGACCAGACACGTCAGCGGGTTCCTAGGTACACCGAAGATCGGTTTTTTGCGCCAGATATTACCGCCGCTAGAGCGTTAATCAGTGAGGCTTATTTTTATACCTTGGTCGCCGACATATTGCCTTCTGGAGCAAGTTAAATATGGACATTGTTTCTCTTGTCGAGAACACTGGGCCGCTATTAGTGAGCTTTCCTCATTCAGGTACTTTTGTGCCGCAGGCTATAAAAGAAACCCTTACTCAGGCGGCATTGCCCTTGCCTGACACCGATTGGCATGTGCCTCGTTTGTACGATTTTTTGGCTGACATGCCGGTGTCTACTATTACCGCAAATTATTCTCGCTACGTCGTTGATGTAAATCGTTTTAGTCAGGGCTCTGCTCTGTATCCAGGGCAGAGTGAAACGGAAGTATGTCCAACGACGACCTTTAGTGAGCATGCTATTTACCTGCAGGGAAAGTCGCCAAATAAGGCCCAGATAGACCATCGCATTCAGGCCTATTGGCAGCCTTATCATAAGGCGATTGCAGATCAGCTTGAGCGCATTAAAGCCATTCATGGTTACGCTTTACTGTGGGACGCCCATAGTATTGCCAGTGTTGTCCCGCGCTTTTTTACGGGCACATTACCTGACCTAAACCTGGGGACGGCTGAGAGCCTATCTTGTCGACCAGATCTAGGGAACGACCTGTTCAAAATGATGCAACAGAGTCAGTTTTCAGCGGTGCGTGACAGCCGGTTTAAAGGCGGTTATATAACGCGCCATTATGGTCAACCACAGGGGGATATTCATGCCGTGCAAATGGAGATTGCCCAGAGCACATACATGGAAGAGCACAGCGATAATGGTTATGATGAGACTAAGGCGGCCAAGCTTGGGGAGTTTCTTCAAACAATGATCTTGGCGTTAAGCCGCACTAAAATTTGATTAAAAACGGAAAAGATAATGAAAAAAACGCCCCTTTTTATTTTTGTTTTACTTGTTGCTCTAGTGGTTGTCGTCTTTAGTTTAGGCCCCGCTTATATTGAACGAGACATGAACAAAGTCTCGCCACACACAAATTATGTTGTGTCTGAACAAGCAAAAATACTCCACGCAAGTTTGTTGATTGGTGACTGGCATGCCGACAGCGCTTTATGGGATCGAGATCTATCTAAACAATATGATTATGGGCATGTTGATATTCCACGCATGCAGCAGGGCAATATGGCCTTGCAAATGTTTACAACAGTAACCAAGTCACCTACGGATCAAAATTATGACAGCAACCAAACCAGCGCCCGCGACAATATTACCGCTCTTGTGGTCATGCAGGGTTGGCCGATCAAAACGTGGGATAGCTTAACCGAGCGGGCGATTTTTCAGGCCGAAAAAATCCACGATTTAGCGCATCGAGACAGCGATAATTTTATGTTGATTCAATCACAAACTAACCTTGATAGTTTTCTACAGCGACGTGCATTAAATCCAAGTCTTATTGGCGGGTTGTTAGGGACCGAAGGCTCTCACGCCCTAGATGGGCATTTGGACAATATTCAGAGGCTGCATGACAAAGGCTTTCGCATGATGAGCCTGCAGCATTTCTTTGACAACAAGCTGGGGGGTTCACTCCACGGCGTCAGCGGTTTGGGCTTGACCGAATTTGGCCGGCAGGCCGTTATGAAAATGCTTGCGCTTGATATTATGATTGATGTTTCCCACTCTTCTGAGCGCGTGGTTAGAGATACCCTTGCACTATCTGATCAACCTTTATTGGTCAGCCATACAGGGTTTCAGGGTCACTGTCAGTCACCCCGCAATATTAGTGATGCTCTGATGCAAGACATTGCCGAGCAGGGAGGCCTGATCGCTATTGGCTTCTGGGATGGGGCGGTGTGTGACAATACGCCCAAGGCTGTCGCCGCAGCCATTACCTATGGTATCCAACTAGTCGGCGCAGGCCATGTCGCCCTAGGGTCCGATTTTGATGGTTCAATCACCCCAGGGTTTGATGTTTCAGAACTTGTCGCTATCACCCATGAACTGCTCGAGTCTGGCGTGACGGAACAACAGATTCGGCAGGTTATGGGGGAAAATATGGTGCTGTTTTTACAAAAAAATCTACCGAAACACTAGCCTGTTAAATGCTTTTTTAAGTATGATTGGCATTTTAATTTTAAGGACAATAAAATGATTGCAGTTATCGCTAAGTTGAATGTTAAAGCCGGATGTGAAGAAGAGTTTGAGACCGCTATGCTGAATCTCGCAGCTCAAGTAAATGAGAATGAGCCAGGAAATCATCTTTACAAGTTATGTAAAAAAGCTGATGGCAATTATGTCGTTATGGAATTATACGAGGACCAAGCTGCTATCACAGCACACGGTGAGTCTGCTCATTTCAAAGCGGCAGGCGCAGAGTTCGGTGGGTTGATGGCTGGTGCACCAGAGATCACGCGCATGGAAGTCATTGGTTAGATTATCTTTGCCGAGTTCTCGCTCGGCATTTCTCCCATCTAGACGGCGAACATCGCACCTTTAACAAAAACTAACAGTGGTTTTAGTTAGCAGCGCGTACTGTGATCCAACGCTCACTTTTTGTCACCCCCAAGTAAGGCCCTAAGTTAGTGCAGTAGAAAAATGACGTTGGGAGATTTCATCAATGAAGCCTCAGCAACAGGGGTTTTCACTTGTCGAATTACTGATTTGCATCGCTATCCTATCTATTTTATTAACGATTTCACTGCCCTCTATGGGGGCTTTCACCGCAAGGCAAAGGGTTGCGGCGCAGATTTTTGAAATTCAACATGCTTCATATTTGACCAGAAACTTGGCGATAACCCAAGAACAGGTTTAGAAAATGTGTTTGCTTGATGCTGCCAACGCCTGTGTCAAAGAAGGTGGTGAATCTGTTGTTGCTTTCGCGCGCTCGGCGGCTATTCAACAAAGGAAACCTGTTTTCATAAAGCCTATTGTTGGGGGGTGATTTTAGTAACGGGTGGCTGATTACCACTAAGGACAGTGACACGTATGCATCTTATGTCGAGGGTTATCACGTAACACAAGCTCAAATGAATAGTGCGGGCTCCATATCTGGAGTTCTCAATGGTGGCAGCACGGGTATAGGATTCATCAATATAGCTGATGTCTACAAAATTAGTGAGCTCACAGTTACAGCAAAGGATGAGCTTTCTGGCGCTGAGGTGAGTTTAACTATGGGAATGAAGTCTCACAAACTTCATGAAGATTTAGATGCACTAAATTCAAGGTGCATCTCAGATAAGTATGCGACTGTTGAGGACTTTCGGGAGTCAGAAGGGTTGAATGACGAGATATTAAATGAAGTCGGCGATTTTAGAGTACTCTATGTTTATCAAAATGTTGCTAACTAGCCGTAAACCGTGGCAATAGGCAAACGCTTATGTTGGGTTTTGGTGTAAATAGCAATTAAGCGCTGTTCAGCCTGAGCACTGACAGGTTTACCTTCAAGAAAATCATCAATGTCATCGTAGGAGAGGCCGAGCACTTGCTCGTCTTCTTTCTGCGGGCTTAAGCACTCCAAATCTGCCGTAGGCGTCTTGGTTACTAGGGCTTCAGGAGCACCCATGGTTTTGACCAGCAGGCGCACTTGACGCTTACTTAAACCAAATAGGGGTGCCAAGTCACAGGCACCATCACCAAACTTGGTGTAAAACCCAGTGATGTTTTCTGCCGAGTGGTCGGTACCCAGCACGAGGCCGCCGAGCATCCCGGCTATTTCGTATTGCGAGACCATGCGTGCCCGCGCCTTAACATTACCCTTGGCAAAATCAACCGCGCCTTCGTTGGGCAATAGGCCGTTGTCGGCAAGGGTTCCACAGACACTTTCGTTAATGGCATCAACGCCGTCTTTGATATTCACGGTAAAGCTCAGGCTGGGTTGAATAAAGGCTAGAGACACCTGAGCATCGTCTTCGTCTTTCTGCGTGCCATAGGGAAGTCGGACCGCCGCAAATCGGTAGTCTGTGCAATCATGCTGCTGGTTGAGACCATCAACGGCTAGCTGGGCAAGACGGCCGCAGGTCGAGGAATCTACCCCACCACTAATGCCTAGAACAAGGGTTTTGGCACCAGCGTTAGTAAGTTGGCTTTGAATAAATGCGACTCTGCGAGAAATTTCAAAGTCTGGATCAATAGCGGGAAGGACCCGCATCTCATCGATAATGTCTTGCTTGTTCATGATGATATTTTGTCCACCTGGGGTTAGGGACACAGGCTGATTAGCCTGTTAGTCCAAAGGTGAGTATGCTTTAGGAAGACCACGCCTTATCCTGCTGATAAACGTCATCTTCCTACAGTATTTATGTTCCAGTCGTTCCAGTCGTGCCAGAACCGCCGGTACCTGTAGTGCCAGTATTTGTGGTTGTGGTGCCTGTAGTGCCATCACCATCGCCACCACCACTGGAAGAACTGCCGCCACCATTGGCGAACGCAGCGGCGCCAAGGACGCCCGCAGTAACGGCTGTGGCTGTTTTCATACCAAAAATAGTACCTGCAGCCTCGCCACTAATCAATGCAGCATCACGGGTTGCTTTATCATAGATTGTACGGGTATCAAACGCAGGTGGTTTAATACGTTTAAGCAAGCCAAATGACAGCTTGTCTAGGAATGTATTTTCGTTACCCATGAGGCGTTGATCGAAATCAAATTGACCATTTTCATCAAGAGAAGGATGCTCAGGATAATTGGCAGCCAATACCTTGACGGAGTTGTCGGCTAGCTCTTGCATATCCAGCATGTAATAAGCCTGGGCGGTGACCGCTAGACCATCGGGCACGGCGGGTGATTGTTGAAAATTCTCTACAACATAACGCCCCCGAGTAGCTGCCGCCAAATAGGCACCTCGGGTGAAGTAGTAGTTGGCAACATGAATTTCGGCCCGAGCCAGTCGGTTGCGCAAACTTACCAGACGTTTACGTGCATCGTCGGCATAAGGGCTTGCAGGAAAGCGCGAGAGCAGTTCGCTTAAGGTTGTGAAAGCGCCGCGCGCTGTTCCAATATCTCGCATGCTGTTGTCGGTAGGCATAAAGCTGTCGAAGAACCCTCCTGTCTGTGAGATCTCAGACAGACCTTTAACATAAAAAGCATAGTCGACATTGGGGTGTTGTGGGTGTAAGCGCACAAAACGATCTGCCGATGCGATGCTTGATTCGTAGTCACCTGACTTGTACTGGGCATAGATTAGCTCGAGTTGTCCTTGCTCCGCATACTTACCAAAGGGAAATTGAGACTCTAAGAGCTGCAGGTTGCTTATGGCAACGCTCCAATTACTAGCGTTCAGGCTCGATTGAATTTTGTCGTAAAAATTACGTTCGGTAAAGCTGGCAGTATCCTCTTCTGGCTGTTCATCATCACCCCACCCAAGCCACGAGCATCCAGAGGAAAGCGATAAAGTCAAAATCAACAACATAAACGACAAGTTTTTCATGTAATATTCCCAGTTGTAGGCTCTGTCGAGGCACAGCTCGACGAGGTCGGCTATTTAACCACAGCCCGCTAACTAAACCAATAATTCTTCCATTTTATGGGTGTAGGTCGGCAGTAAATCGCGTTCGTTAGAGCGATTAATTTAGAAAAAGTTTAGTAATTAATGAAATAAGTAAATAATGGATCAGGTGAATTGACTAATAATTTAGATAATATTGAACGTAACGCCATGGTGCTGCCTTCAGATTGTGGCCGACGGTTAGATCAAGTGGCGGCTGAGCTATTTGGTGAATTTTCGCGGTCGCGTCTGCAACAGTGGATCAAGCAGGGTGAGTTGAAAGTTGATGATCAACAGAAGGTACCCAAGCATAAGTTACTCGGTGGTGAAACGCTCACGATTAATGCCCATCTTGAGCCCGAGGGAGACTGGCAGGCAGAGGATATTCCGTTAAATATCGTATTTGAAGATGATCATATCTTGGTCATTAACAAGTCGACAAATTTCGTGGTTCACCCCGCCGCAGGTAATCGTTCTGGTACTGTTCTTAATGCTTTGCTCCATCATTGCCCTTCACTTCAGTCGGTACCACGGGCAGGTATTGTGCACCGATTGGACAAAGATACTACGGGTTTGATGGTGGTAGCTAAGACATTGCAAGCGCACACTGACCTTGTTCTGCAACTGCAAGCTAGAACAGTACGCCGTGAATACGAAGCCGTTACTGTTGGCTGTGTGATAGCCGGCGGCACAGTCGATCAGCCCATTGGCAGGCACCCACATCAGCGTACTAAAATGGCGGTAGTCACTGACGGCAAGGAGGCGCGAACCCACTATCGCGTGCTTAAGCGGTTCGAAAGTCACAGTCATTTGCGGGTTAAGCTAGAAACGGGCCGTACTCACCAGATTCGAGTGCATATGGCGCATATAAAACATCCTATCGTTGGAGATGATACCTATGCGGGGCGTTTGCGGATTCATAAGGGCACCTCGATAGAGCTACAAGAGTGTCTGCGGCAATTTGGTCGTCAGGCTTTGCATGCTCGCGAGTTAGCGCTTGTACATCCTGCCATCGGCAAGGAGGTTGGTTGGAGTACCGATTTACCTGAGGATATGCAAAACTTACTTGAAGCTTTGGCGATAGGATAGTTTAGCGATGTCTTTTTTTGTTCCAGATTGGCCGGCGCCTGATAATGTGCGCTCAGCTATGACTGTTAGGGCAGGGGGCTGTAGTGAGGGCCCTTTTAACCAAAACAATCTTGCATTGCATGTTGGTGACACGCCGGCAGACGTTCAGGCTAATCGTGGTGCACTTAAAACCATCCTCAACCTTTCAAGGTCGCCAGTGTGGCTCAATCAAGTGCATGGTACTAAGGTGATCTATGCGCCAGATGCCAAGGGTGTTCCGGATGCTGACGGCAGTTTTAGTGATCAAGCTGGTGTCCCCTGTGTGGTGATGACGGCAGATTGTTTGCCGGTCCTTTTATGTGATCAAAACGGCACTCAGATAGCGGCTGTTCATGCAGGCTGGCGTGGCCTTGCCAATGGCATATTGCGCAGAACCCTTAGTCAATTCTCTGACACAAAAAATATGCTCGCATATTTAGGTCCCGCCATTGGCCCTCAAGCATTCGAGGTCGGGGTGGATGTTAGGGAGGCCTTTTTAGGTAACGCGCAAAACAGCGTCCATCAGGGTGCGATTAAAAATGCCTTCATAGATTCAAGCACCAAGTATTTGGCTAACATTTATGCTCTGGCCCGGGCCGAGTTGCAGGCCTGCGGTGTATCAGCGGTGTACGGCGGAGAGTTTTGTACGGTTAATGATTCAGAGCGTTTTTTCTCCTATCGTAGAGATCAAATAACGGGACGTAATGCTTCCCTGATCTGGCTTGACGGTGCCTAATTCGATCGTCTAGAGCTTGGTTTAATGTCTCTATTGTTGGTCAGTTTGTGCCACCTGTTTCTGTTTAAATGCTTGATAAGACGGGGGTGTTCCATTAGAATTGCCGCCCTCGCAAAGGGGCTATTAGCTCAACGACTTGAAGCGACAGAATCAGGCCGCGAAAGGGTCATTATAAATTGGAGCAAAACATGTACGCAGTAATCAAAAGTGGCGGAAAGCAACATCGAGTCGTAGAGGGCGAAACCCTGCGTCTTGAGAAGCTTGAGATTGCAACTGGTGATAGTATTGATTTCGAAGAAGTCTTGATGGTTGGCGAAGGTGCTGAAGTCAAGATTGGTGCCCCTCATGTAGAGGGTGGGAAAGTGACGGCTGAGATTGTATCTCACGGTCGTGGTGATAAAGTAAACATCATCAAGTTTCGTCGTCGCAAGCACTCGCGCACTCAACAGGGCCACAGACAGTGGTATACAGAAGTTAAGATTACTGGCATTAATGCTGGTTAATCCAAAGAGGATATAGCAATGGCTCACAAGAAAGCTGGTGGTAGTACTCGTAACGGTCGCGATTCACAAAGCAAGCGACTTGGCGTGAAAGTCTATGGTGGTCAAGCAATCAATGCAGGTGGTATCATCATTCGTCAGCGAGGAACTAAGTTTCATCCTGGCAACAATGTTGGTATTGGTAAAGACCACACGTTGTTTGCAAAAGCGACGGGTAAAGTGCAATTTGTACAAAAAGGCCCGCACAATCGTAAATATGCTGAGGTAGTGTCTGCGTAGACGCTCCCATTCAGTTAAAAAGGCCCCTACGCGGGGCTTTTTTTATGGGCGCTAATTTTTTTTAAAATAGGTCCTCAATACTCGAAATGACTAAATCCTTTGGCAACTGTAAACTGCTCCTATGAAATTTGTTGATGAAGCTACAATTAAAGTTCACGCCGGCAAAGGTGGTAATGGTTGCCTAAGCTTTCGGCGTGAAAAATATATTCCCAAAGGTGGTCCTGATGGTGGTGACGGTGGTGACGGTGGCAGTGTCTTATTGATTGCTAAAGAGGGATTGAATACGCTTATCGATTTTCGGTATACCCGTAACTTTAAAGCCCAAGGTGGACAGCAGGGTAGCAGCGCAGAGTGCACTGGCCGTGGTGGCGATGATTTAATCTTGCAGGTGCCTGTAGGTACTACAGTGCTTGATAATGAAACTGGTGATGTGATGGGCGACCTCACAGTGCTAGATCAGCAACTTAAGGTAGCTCAAGGTGGGTTCCATGGTCTGGGCAACACTCGCTATAAATCGAGTACTAACCGTGCACCGCGCCAGACTTCGCCAGGACAGGATGGAGAAGTCAGAGAAATAAAGCTCGAGCTTAAAGTGTTGGCCGACGTAGGTCTGCTAGGGTTGCCCAATGCGGGTAAATCGACTTTTATTCGATCAGTCTCTGCGGCACGTCCCAAAGTCGCTGACTATCCTTTTACCACTTTGGTTCCTAATTTAGGTGTCGTGGGTATGAGTGGCGACAAGTCATTCGTGGTGGCTGACATTCCCGGTCTCATTGAGGGAGCGTCTGAGGGTGCTGGATTGGGTATTCGATTCTTAAAACATCTCACTCGGACACGACTGTTGTTACATCTGGTCGATATGATGCCGTTTGATGGGTCTACACCCGGACAAAATGCACAGGTTATTGAGCGTGAGTTAGATGCCTTCAGCCCGACATTGGCTGATGGAGATCGCTGGTTAATACTTAATAAGGTCGATTTATTGCGCGAGGAAGATATTGACGTAGCGTGCCAGCAAGTCATAGATGCTTTAGAGTGGAAAGGGCCGGTCTTCAGAATGTCTGGTTTGGCTTCTCAGGGTACTAAAGTGCTGTGCGCAGCGATAATGGATTACATTGACGATCATCGGCAACGAGAGTTGGTTGACCCAAACTTGGCTGAGCTTGCAGAGGCGCGGCGTACGGAAATTCAGGCCGAGGCGCGTGATCGAATTGATGGTCTTGCAGAAACTCGTCGTACGGCTCGCCAGCAATCACAGTTAGATGATAGTGATGATGACGACGATCATGATGATAACGATGTTGAAGTGGTTTACGCGGAGTAATATAAGGTGGACAGGACGGTCGCTAAAGATGCTAAGCGCTGGGTCGTTAAGATCGGTAGCGCCTTATTGACCGATGATGGTGCAGGTCTTGATCGAGCAGCTATTGATGGGTGGGTTAGCCAGATAGCGACTTTACTTGATCAGGGCAATGAGATTGTACTGGTCTCTTCAGGCGCTATTGCCGAGGGTATTGCCCGTCTCGGATGGACACAAAGACCTGACAGCATTGATGAATTACAGGCCGCCGCTGCGGTGGGTCAAATGGGGCTTATTCAAGCCTACGAGAGTAGTTTTGAGCGATTCACTCGAGCTACCGCACAGATCTTGCTTGATCACGACGACTTAGCCAATAGACAACGCTATTTGAACGCTCGTGGTGTCCTAAAAAAGCTCATGGAGTTAGGTGTTGTTCCCATTGTTAACGAAGTGATAATGATAGCTTGGCCGCTTTAGTTGCTAATTTAATTGATGCTGATCTATTGGTGATATTGACTGACAAAGATGGGTTGTATAGCGCCAATCCTGATCATGACTCAACGGCCACATTAATGCCTCAAGCACAGGCTGATGACGATGCTCTGGACGCGTTGGTTGGCGATAGTGCAAGTGGCTTGGGGCGTGGTGGCATGGTCACTAAACTTCAGGCGGCGCGTTTAGCGGCCCGCTCTGGTTGTAATACAGTGATTGCCGGTGGCCGTAACGAAGAGGTTCTTCTTAGAGTGGGTCGCGGTGATGTTGTTGGAACATTGTTATCCGCGAGTCAGAAACCCATCTTACAGGTTAAGGGACAGTTGATCCTCGATGCTGGAGCGGTGGCCGTGCTGTCAAAAGAGGGTCGTAGTTTACTGCCTGTTGGGGTTAAAGGCGTAAGCGGAGAGTTTAGTCGGGGTGACCTAGTGAGCTGTGTGAATGAAGCAGGTGCAGAAATAGCCCGTGGGCTGGTTAACTATAGCGCAGTGGAGACTCTGAAAATAAAAGGCAAAGGCACAGAGTTAATTTTAGAGGTGCTAGGCTACCGCGAGGATGATGAGTTGATTCATCGAGACAATATGGTAGTTAACGCCCAACTGTAGGTTGGCCACTGATTGAGCTAGAGGCGAAAAAAAACCGGCTAATGCCGGTTTTTCTTTTTGAGAGGTTCTTACGCTGCGTTAAGGGCTTTAACTTTAGCGTTCAAACGACTCTTATGGCGAGCGGCTTTATTCTTGTGAATAATTCCTTTATCGGCCATACGATCTATAACTGGCACAGAAGCAGTGTAGGCTTCCTGCGCCACTGCTTTATCACCAGAGGCGATCGCAGCATCAACTTTCTTTAAATAGGTGCGGACCATAGAGCGCAGGCTGGCATTATGCTGGCGGCGTTTCTCGTTTTGGCGTGCGCGTTTCTTTGCTTGTACTGAATTTGCCAACTTTCTTACTCCTAACTTTATGGACTCGCTAAAGGCGCGGAAATATACAGGGTTTAGTTGTAATATTCAACCTAGTTTTCATGCTTTATTTAGGCTTATTTAGTTTGAAAACGATGACTGTGATGCTTCGCTTGCAAGTCTAACCGTATTATCTAATCTTGAAGTTTTTAGATTTGCTTGGCCGCAGCGATGTCAGTGGTTAAACTGTACTTTATAAACACATAATGAATAGGTGCTCTTTTGACCCAGGAACGGTCACAGTTAGATGATCAAGGCGCGCCTACTGGGGCTTTCGTCGAGCCTTCAGGCAATCCTAAAGACAATGGTTTGTTGCGTTCTAGCGGTGTCGTTAGCTTTTTTACCATGCTGTCCCGCGTCATGGGGCTTGCTCGAGACGTTGTATTTGCCAGAGTTATTGGCGCCGAGGCATTTGCGGACGTATTTTTTGTCGCCTTTAAAATACCTAATTTTTTTCGTCGGTTGTTTGCTGAAGGGGCCTTTGCTCAGGCATTTGTGCCGATATTGGGCGAGTATCGAGAGCAGGGTAGTCAGGCTGCAGTGCGAAGCTTAATAAGTCGAGTAAGTGGCACTTTGGGGCTTACCCTTTTATTGTTTACGTTGGTCATTGTTTTGGCAGCTCCTGCCATGGCGGCTATTTTTGCACCAAAATGGTTTTTTAATGACCCTCTAAAGTTTACTGCGACTGCCGAGATGTTGCGCATTACCTTTCCCTACTTGATGTTTATTTCGATGACTGGTGTCGCTGGGGGCATTCTTAATAGCTATGATCGGTTTGCGGTGCCGGCATTTACACCTATTTTATTGAATATATCGCTGATTGCAGCGGCTCTAATTGCAGCGCCCATGTTTGAACAGCCCGCTTTTGCCCTCGCTTGGGGTGTGTTAATTGCGGGGATTTTGCAGTTTATTTTTCAGATTCCGTTTTTACTGCGTATCCCGGTGTGCGTAAGATTTTAAAGCTAATGGGGCCGGCAATATTTGGAGTTTCTGTTAGCCAAATAAATTTACTACTAGATACCATGCTAGCGACGTTCTTACCAACGGGAAGTGTCTCTTGGCTGTATTACTCGGATCGCTTGTCGGAACTGCCTCTCGGTGTATTTGGCATCGCCATTGCTACGGTAATATTGCCTAACCTGTCGCGCCATCATGCGGCGAGTTCAACTCAGGAATATTCTGAGACATTAGATTGGGCGCTAAAAATGATTTTGCTTATTGCGGTGCCGGCTTCTGCGGCGTTGGTGCTATTAGCCGAGCCCATTTTAGTCACCCTGTTTTATTATGGCGACGTAATGACCCTTCGGGATATGTCGATGGCAACGCTAAGTTTGCGGGCCTATGCCTTGGGTCTGATTGCGTTTATGTTGATTAAGGTACTCGCTCCTGGCTTTTTTGCTCGTCAAGATATGCGCACACCGGTGCGCATTGGTATTATCGCTATGGTGACTAATATGGTGCTTAACATTCTTTTTGTGGTGCCCCTGCATTTTTATTGGCAGATCGGACATCTAGGGTTAGCCGCCGCTACATCAGTCGCTGCTTTTTTAAATGCCATCCTCCTGTATGTCTATCTAAAAAGGAGTGGTGTTTATGTGGCCTCAGGTCATTGGGTGGGGTTCTTTTGCCGGCTAAGTGCAGCTGTTGCTGCAATGTTGGTTGTGCTGGTGGTGGTCTCTGGGCCGCTAGATGCGTTAAATTCTGAGGTTTGGCAGAACATGCCTTGGTGGCAGAGATCTAGAGGTATTCTGGGGCTTTGTGCCGCCGGATTTGTAGCCTATGTTTTAATGCTTTTAATAACCGGCTTTAAAAGGTCAGATCTGCGCGGCCCCGCTAAGGCGACCTCACGCCAACCATAAACCACAATGCTTTTTTGAGGCTAGAGTTTTAGCTGTCCATGAGCATTTAAAAGGGTAAACGTAACACACCATTGTGGGCCTATCTCTTACCTTTCTGCGCGTTGCTAGGTATACTTTGCGCCTTGTTTAGAGGGTAATGATGTTGGCTGTAAAACGAGGCAAAATGAGTTTCATTCGAGGATTACATAACCTGCATGCCTCTGACCAAGAATCGGTTGTAACTATCGGTTCTTTTGATGGCGTTCACCTTGGTCATCAGGCTATATTGCAGCAGGTGAAAAATAAAGCCGCCGCCTTAAATTTGCCATCGGTGGTCATGGTTTTTGAGCCTCAGCCACAGGAATATTTTTCAGGTGAAAAGGCTCCTGCAAGATTGATGCGCCTGCGAGAGAAGATAGAGGCACTGATAGATTTTGGTATTGATCAGGTTGTCTGTTTACATTTCAACCAGGCGCTGAGAAGTCTAACGGCTCAGCAGTTTGTTGATCAGGTGTTAGTTAAGGGTTTGCGCACTCGTTATTTAATTGTTGGCGATGATTTTCGTTTTGGTTGTGACCGCAGCGGTGATTTTCAGATGCTGAAGCGCTCAGGGGCTAAAGCTAATTTTGAAGTTCAGGACACTGAAACCCTCGAGGTCGATGGTCAACGTGTTAGTAGCACGCTAGTGCGAAAGTTTTTGCGACAATCGGACTTTGCCGGTGCACAGGACTTATTAGGGCGGCCATTTTCGATTCAAGGGCGAGTTGTTTACGGTCAACAGCTTGGAACTGAATTGGGCTTCCCAACGGCTAATGTGCAACTTCATCGATATAGCGCCCCGTTGTCAGGCGTTTTTGCAGTGTTGGTGAATGTTGGTGAGGAAGTTTTACAAGGCGCGGCCAATGTAGGTATCAGGCCAACGGTTGGCGATTTAGTAAAACCAATTCTAGAAGTACACCTTTTGGATTTTGAAGGAAAACTTTACGGTCAGCGGATTGAAGTAGAGTTTAGACATAAAATTCGTGACGAGAAAAAATTCACTACGTTAGATGACTTGGTGGAAAATATTCGCCGTGATGTTAATAACATAAGAGCCTGGTTTGACCAGGCAAACAAATAGTAGACCTTAAGGCTGAAAATGAGCGACCAAACAATAGATTATAAAGCAACGCTAAATCTACCGAAAACGGATTTCCCGATGCGTGCCAATTTGTCACATAGAGAACCCGGCATCTTAAAAGAATGGCACGAGAAAGATATTTACGGGCAAATAAGAAAGGCTCGATCTGGGCGTGAGAAATATATTCTTCACGATGGTCCTCCCTATGCTAATGGTGATATTCATTTGGGTCATGCGGTTAATAAGACCTTAAAAGATATAGTCGTGAAGTCTCGTACTATGAGTGGTTTCGATGCGCCTTATATCCCTGGGTGGGATTGCCATGGGTTGCCAATTGAGCACAATGTAGAAAAGAAGATTGGTAAGGCTGGAGTCAAAGTCGATTATTCTGTTTTTCGACAAAAGTGTCGCGATTATGCAATGAAACAGGTTGATGGCCAGCGTAAAGATTTTGTTCGTATTGGTGTTTTTGGAGATTGGGATCGACCCTACCTGACGATGAATTTTGGTGTTGAGGCGGATATTATTCGAGCACTGGGTAAGATCACCGCTAATGGTCATTTGGTCAAGGGATACAAGCCGGTTTACTGGAGTGTTGTCGGCGGGTCAGCTCTGGCTGAGGCTGAGGTTGAGTATCAAGATAAAACGTCATTTTCTATCGACGTCGCCTATCCGGTGACTGATTCCAAACAGCTGGATAAGTTGTCTGTTGCCTTTGGTGGGCTGTCTGGTGAAGGTGAAATTAATGTTTTAATCTGGACCACAACGCCTTGGACTATTCCAAGTAGTCAGGCGATATCAATGGGCGCAGAGTTGGAATACAGTTTGGTGCAGTGCGCAACAGCCTCTGGTTCTGTGCGTTTAATCTGCTCTCAGCTATTGCTCGAGTCAGTGATGGAGCGTCTAGAGATTGCAGACTATAAAGTGTTGGCAAGTTGCCAGGGCGAGGCTCTGGAAAAGCTGGTCGCTGATCATCCCTTTTATGATCGCAAGATTCCTGTGTTGCTGGGTGATCATGTCACTACAGAAGCGGGCACAGGGTGCGTGCACACGGCACCAGACCATGGCGTGGAAGATTTCAATGTAGCTAAACAGTATGGTATCGGTACCTTAAATTATATCATCGACAATGGTACTTTTCGGGACGATGTTGAGCTGTTTGCCGGAGAGCATGTCTATAAAGTCGATCAGCATGTTATCGACGTGTTAACTGAGCAGGGTAGGCTAATGGCTTGCGGTAAGATCACGCATAGCTACGCTCATTGTTGGCGGACCAAAACACCTTTGATCTACAGAGCAACGCCTCAGTGGTTTATCTCTATGGACAAGGAAGGCTTATTGGATAAAGCTAAAGCTGCGATTAAAAATGTGAGCTGGCACCCTGATTGGGGTGAGGCGCGCATTGAAGGTATGTTAGATAACAGTCCCGATTGGTGTGTCTCTCGGCAACGCACCTGGGGAGTTCCGATCACGCTGTTTGTCCATAAGCAGTCCGGAGAGATTCATCCAGATACGGCTAGTTTGATCGAAAATGTGGCTTGTATTGTTGAAACTCAAGGCATTGATGCTTGGTATTCTCTAGACGCAGCAGACTTATTAGGTGCTGATGCGGAAGATTATCAAAAAGTCACCGACACTCTTGATGTTTGGTTTGATTCTGGCGTGACTCATGCCTCTGTCATTGATGATCGTGAAGAGCTTAGCTACCCAGCAGATCTTTATTTGGAGGGCTCAGATCAACATAGAGGTTGGTTCCAGTCTTCCTTGAAGACTGCGATTGCAATCAACGGCACGGCGCCGTACAAAGCAGTTTTAACCCACGGATTTACGGTCGATGAAAACGGACGCAAGATGTCCAAGTCAATTGGCAATGTGGTATCACCACAAAAAGTTATCAATGAACTAGGCGCCGATGTTTTGCGCCTCTGGGTTGCCTCAGCCGACTTTAGTGCAGAGATGACGGTATCTGATGAGATACTTAATCGAGCAGGCGATTCCTATCGTCGTATTCGTAATACGGCGCGTTATTTCCTATCTAATATCGATGGTTTCGATCCGTCTTTTCACGCGGTTAAACACGAGGACTTAATAGCTCTTGATCGCTGGGCAATTGATTGTGCCGCCCAGCTTCAGGACGATATTATTAGCGATTATAATAATTTCCAATTCCATCAAATATATCAAAAATTACACAACTTCTGTGTCCGTGATATGGGTGGTTTTTATCTGGATATTATTAAAGATCGGATTTATACCTGTGCTGAAGATAGCCTGCCTAGACGCTCAGCTCAAACGGCTCTTTTTCATATTGCTGAGGCATTTGTCCGCTGGATCGCACCGATACTAAGCTTTACTGCTCATGAAATCTGGAGCTTTATGCCTGGGGATCGAAGTGAGTCTGTATTTGTCGCCGAATGGTATCCGCTGCCTAGGTTGACCAGTAAGGAAACAATTAGCAATGATGACTGGGCATCTATTTTGTTGGCCAAAGAAGCGATCAATAAGGTTATCGAAGATCAGAGAAAAGAGGGCGCTATTAAAGGATCTCTCAGCGCTGAAATCGCCGTATATGCCGATCAAGCTCTATATAAAACGCTTGCGAAACTAGGCGATGAGTTACGTTTTGTCACGATTACTTCAAAAGCTGTGCTTTCACCGTTGTCTGATGCTGCTGATCTTCAAGAGTCGCCTCTTGGCGGTTTGAGAGTCGCGGTATCTCACTCGACAGCGACCAAGTGCGTTCGCTGCTGGCATTTTATTGAAGATGTCGGTACCCAGGCAGATCATTCAGAGGTTTGCGGACGCTGCATCGATAATATCAGTGGCGTTGGAGAGACTCGATCTCATGCCTAAGTCTGAAAGTATCATGCCATATAGGCTTATGTGGTTTATGTTAGCGGCATTCATTGTCGCAGCTGACCAGCTAACAAAAGCATGGATAGTGGCTGACTTTCCCTACGGGCAGGGTGAGGTAATAACCGATTTCTTTAACTTAGTGCATGTGCATAATTATGGTGCTGCCTTTAGTTTCTTAAGTGATGCAGGGGGGTGGCAGCGTTGGTTCTTCACGGCTTTGTCGTCCATAGTCAGTGTCATTATCATTGTGTGGATGACTCGCTTATCTCGGCAGCGTTGGCTAGAGAGCCTCGCCTTGGCGCTAATATTGGGTGGGGCTTTGGGCAATCTCTATGATCGAGCCTTTTTAGGTTACGTGGTTGATTTTCTAGACTTCCATTGGTCTGGCTCGCATTTTCCTGCGTTTAATGTTGCCGACAGTGGGATTACCGTTGGTGCATTCTTATTAATATTAGATACGTTTGTATCTAACCAAGATTTTAAAATTTAGGCTTGATATGACATTATCAGTAGACAGTGGAACCATAGTTACTTTGCATTTTGCGTTAGTGCTTGAGGATGGCCATGTTATAGACTCAAATTTTGAGGCAAAAGCGGCCACCTTTACGGTAGGCGACGGAAATTTGCTGCCGGGGTTTGAGTCTTCTTTGATGGGGTTAGTTGTTGGTGATGAGCGCGAGTTCACTATTGCCCCAGAAAATGCTTTTGGTCAGCATAATCCCCAAAATGTGCAGGAAGTAGATCGTAGTAATTTTGATCAGAAAGAGATAGAAGTTGGTGCGATGTTTTCCTTTCAAAATGGCGATGGGGAGCTACCGGGGGTTATCGTTGAGATTAACGATGATCGAGCTCTGATCGACTTTAACCATCCGCTAGCAGGAAAGAATATTATTTTTCAAGTCCGCATAATTGATGTTGCTCCAGAGAGTTTACACTGATGGATATTAAGCTCGCCAATCCTAGAGGTTTTTGCGCTGGCGTTGATCGTGCGATTGATATTGTTGATCGTGCTCTCGTTCTTTTTGGTGCCCCTATCTATGTTAGGCACGAGGTGGTGCACAATAAATTTGTGGTTGATAACCTGCGGTCTAGAGGTGCTATTTTCGTTGAGGAACTGAATGAGGTTCCCGATGATGTGATTGTTATATTTAGTGCTCATGGTGTCTCTCAGTCGGTGCGTAAAGAGGCAGAAGATCGCAGCCTTAAGGTTTTTGATGCGACATGCCCTTTGGTCACTAAAGTCCATTTTGAGGTGATAAAATACAGTACCGATGGGATTGATTGCGTTCTGATCGGGCACGCAGGCCATCCTGAAGTGGAAGGAACAATGGGGCAGTTTGATAAATTACAAGGGGGCGCAATACACCTTGTCGAAGATCAAAATGATGTGTTGGCGCTTGAGGTAAGAGATCCCTCTAAGTTGGCTTATGTTACGCAGACGACTCTTTCTATGGACGATACGGCTGGTGTGATTGAGGCTTTGCGGTTGAGATTTCCTGATATTCAAGGCCCGCGCAAAGATGATATTTGTTATGCCACTCAAAATAGACAAGACGCAGTGAAACAGTTGGCAATAGAGTCTGATGTGGTTTTGGTTGTAGGCTCGGTGGCCAGTTCTAATTCTAACCGGCTTAAAGAGTTAGCCGAACGTTGTGGTTGCGCCGCTTACCTCATTGATGGGCCTGAAGATATAGATTCTCGGTGGTTTGACGATGCAAGGACAGTTGGCGTTACAGCAGGGGCATCGGCGCCTGAAGTGCTGGTTCATGGGGTAGTTGCCCAACTGGTCAGTTTTGGTGCGATGCCACCTCAGGAGCTTAAAGGGGTTGAAGAAAATGTTAGCTTCTCTCTGCCTAAAGAGCTGCGACCACCTGGAGTGGCCGCACCTGGATCCTCTACTTAATCCTATCAATGTGCTCAAACAAGCTCTGAGATGAGGGATCCAATGTAGTCCTATCGAGATTGTCATCTAACAATTTGTTGGCCATTTTCTTACCCAGCTCAACACCCCACTGATCGAAACAGTTGATGTTCCAAATACTGCCCTGCACAAACACCTTATGCTCATAAAGGGCGATCAAAGCGCCAAAGTTTTTAGGTGATAATCTATCTATTAACAAGGTATTTGATGGCTTATTTCCTGGATAATATCGATGTTGCTCCGCCTCCGGAGCCGATTGCCCCGTCATTAGAGCGGCAGACTGACCAAGCATATTACCTAATAAAACGCGGTGATGTTCCTCATTGCTGAGGCCGTCTTTAACCGCAGCTATAAAGTCAATTGGAACCAATCGTGTCCCTTGATGTAGCAGTTGGAAAAACGCGTGTTGACCATTAGTGCCCGTTTGTCCCCAAATAATGGGACCCGTATCGTAGTCTGTGGCCTTCCCTTGCAGTGTGGTTGCCTTGCCGTTACTTTCCATATCTAGTTGCTGTAGATAGGAGGGGAGAAGCAGTAGGCGCTCGCAGTAAGGGATTACGGCGCTAGATTGGGCTCCCATGAAATTACTGTACCAGACACCCAGTAAGGCCATGATGACAGGCATGTTTTGGTCCAATGGTGCCTGCTGAAAGTGTATATCCATTTCTCGCGCACCCCTAAGCATCTCCACAAATCCGTCAAAGCCAATACTGATGGCTATAGACAACCCTATGCTTGACCAGAGTGAATAACGGCCCCCGACCCATTCCGCGAACCCCAAAATTTGTGATTCGGGGATGCCATAAGCAACGGCATTCGCTTTGTTCGCCGTTAGACCGATGAAATGACTGGAGGTCTGCGCCTGCGCCAAGCCTAAAGTTCGCTCAAACCAGTGAATGACCGTCTTGGCATTCAGTAATGTCTCTTGAGTGGTGAAGGTTTTACTGGCCAGTGCAACAAGGGTTGTCTCTGGATTGAGTTTAGCCAAGGTTGACAGGATCTCAGCGCCGTCAACATTTGAAATAAAATGCAGCTTAATGTCGGGGTGAGCGTATTCATTCAGGCCATTGCAAGCCAGTTTTGGGCCTAAGTCTGAGCCGCCGATCCCGATGTTAATGACATCGGTAATTTTTTTCCCGGTAGAGCCCTGCCATTGGCCATTGCGAATTTTTTCGCTGACTAGTCGCATCTGCTCTAGCTGCGCCTTGACTAGGCTATTTCTTTCCAGATCCTCGGGTGAGGTTGTATCTTCAGGCTCTGCTCTCAGCGCGGCATGGAGAACAGCACGATCTTCCGTGGTATTGATGACTTCGCCGGCAAACATGGCAGTGCGGTGCGCTTTAAGATTGGACTGTTCAGCCAGAGCTAATAATTGCTGGAAAATCTCATTACTGACTAGATTTTTTGAATAATCAAGAAGTAATTCGTTGACCTGTAATGTCATTTGATTGGCACGTTTGGGGTCTGAATGGAAAAAATCCTGAATGGTCTGACTGTTCATGCTGGCCGCCAATGATGTTAGTGTCGACCAGGCTGCGGTGGCGGTTGGTGAGTACATATTATCTTTCATGGAGTATCTTATTCCTATTTCAGGCTATCTGATAAAAGGGTAAATTTGCTGGCCAAATATTACTTTCCATCGTATTTAGCGGTCAATATATGTAATAAAATTACAGTTATTGGCTTTATTTTTGATTAAATGTGACCTTATGATGTAATTTAGTTACAATACGCCTTAACCTTTTCGGAGTCATTATGGGCCAACTTAATTTTCAAGTTGCTGCAGTCACAGAGCGTATTATAGAGCGCAGTGGGACTTTACGTGCTGATTATTTAGCACAAATTGCGGAAGATCGTAATAATCAGCCGGAGAGAGGCAAGTTGAGCTGCGGTAATCTTGCGCATGGATTTGCCGCCTGCGGCGATAGTGACAAAGATAGTCTAAGACTAATGCAAGCCGCCAACGTCGGAATTGTTACAGCTTACAATGACATGTTGTCGGCTCACCACCCTTACGCAGAATATCCTGAGCTTATTAAGCGAGCTATGCGAGAGGTAGGTGGTACCGCGCAGGTTGCTGGTGGCGTACCTGCTATGTGCGATGGTGTGACTCAGGGTCAAGATGGTATGGAATTGAGCCTGCTCAGTCGAGACATCATTGCCCAATGCACCGCAATTGCTCTATCCCATCAGATGTTTGATGGTGTTTTGGCCTTAGGTATTTGTGACAAGATAGTACCTGGCTTATTAATCGGGGTTCTAAGCTTTGGTTATTTACCAGCTATTTTTGTTCCCGCAGGCCCGATGGAGTCGGGACTAAGTAATAAAGAAAAGATAAGAATTAGGCAGCTGTTTGCCGAGGGCAAGATTGGCCGTGAAGAGCTTTTACAGGCAGAGTCAGACTCTTATCATAGCGCTGGCACCTGCACATTTTATGGCACTGCAAACAGTAATCAGGTGGTACTTGAAGCGCTTGGCCTTCAACTGCCTGGGAGTTCATTTGTGAATCCAAGCGACCCAATGCGCGAACGTTTGACGATAGAGGCTAGTCATCAGCTATCACGCATTACTGCATTAGGGGGTGATTATCGCCCCGTAGGTGAATTGGTCGATGAGCGTTCTATTGTTAATGCAACGATTGCCTTGCTCGCCTCAGGCGGATCTACTAATCATACAATGCACCTTGTGGCGATTGCTCGTGCAGCAGGGATTATTCTAAATTGGGACGATATAGCTGAGTTGTCGGCGGCCGTGCCTTTAGTTGCTCGGGTCTACCCAAACGGGCCTGCTGATGTGAATCATTTTCACGCTGCCGGCGGTACTAGCTGTATGTTCCGACAGCTAATTGAAGGTGGATTTATGCATGCAGATGCTAGAACTATTTGGGGTAATAGCTTTGCAGATTTCACGCAAGAATCATTTTTAGATCGCGGCAAAATAATATGGCGCGAGTCACCCATGACGCCGCTGGATAAAGAGGTCTTAACGACGGTAGATCAACCATTTTCAGAAGAGGGCGGACTCCGTCTGTTAACCGGCAACCTTGGCCGAGGCGTTATTAAGGTGTCTGCGGTTGCGACTGAACACCGCATTGTTGAAGCTCCTGCGGTGGTTATTGATGATCAAGACCATTTAGAACCCTTATTTAAAGCGGGTAAATTAAACCGAGATTGTGTTGTTGTGATTCGATTCCAAGGGCCTAAAGCATTAGGAATGCCCGAATTACACAAGTTAACGCCTTTTTTGGGTACGCTGCAGGATAAGGGCTATAAGGTTGCTTTGGTAACTGATGGGCGCATGTCTGGGGCCTCTGGAAAAGTGCCAGCGGCTATTCATTTAGTGCCTGAAGCGGCAAGTGGGGGCATTTTAAGCAAGTTACAAGATGGTGATTTGATTCGAGTCAATGCCGTCACTGGAGAGTTGTCTTATGTTGGCGATATTCATGAGATTAGTAACCGAACGCCTGCACAGCAGCCCGTCGCTGGGCAGCGTGGTTGTGGCCGTGAATTGTTTGCGGTTAACCGGGCGAATATAAGTAACGCGGAGCAAGGTGCATCGTACCTGTTTCCTGGAGAGTAGAGGGTGAGTCAAAAGTGGACTTTAGTCGCTGACATTGGCGGCACTAATGCAAGGTTTTCAGCGCTCTTAGAGGGGCAATTAGAAAGCCAGTATGAATCTCATCATTCAGTGGAAGAGTACCCTGAGTTCGAGGATTTGATCGTCATTTTACTGCAGGAAATAAAAAGCGCGACCGGTTGGGGAAACCCGCCTTCTAGCGTCTGTTTCGCAGTTGCGTGCCCAGCTGACAGTGAAATAATTAGCTTTACCAATAGTCATTGGATATTTACAAAGTCTGAATTACAGGCCCTGGTAGGGTGCGAAACCCTTATGATTATTAATGATTTTGAGGCCGTCGCTCATGGTATTACCGAGCTGTCGGAGGTTGATTTAGTCCAGGTCGGTGGAGAGGTACCAGCTGCAAACAAGGCCATTGGCATCATGGGGGCTGGGACTGGTCTAGGAGTAGCTTGTTTAGTGCCGCACCCTAAAGGCTATCATGTGCTCGACACTGAGGGTGGCCACGCCGATTATTCCCCCATAGATGATATGCAGAGTGCTGTGGTTAATACGCTCAGGGCACGTTTCGGGCGTGTTTCGTTAGAGAGATTATTGTCCGGTAAAGGTCTGCTCAATATTTATACAGCTTTATGTAGCATTGAAAATGATGATGTTGTTTTTGAAACTCCGGCCGAAGTGGTCGCTGCGGCTTTAGATGATAGTGATACTAAAGCATTGCAAACGCTTAATATGTTTTGCGAAGGTGTCGGAGCCGCGGCGGGTAATCTGGCTCTAACCTTTGGCGCCAAAGGCGGTATTTATATAGCCGGCGGTGTTATCCCGCGCTTTCAAGAATTTTTTATCAAGAGTGGTTTTCGTAACAAGTTCGAGGACAAAGGTCGTTTTGTCAGTTACTTGCAACCGATACCGGTCTATTTAGTCACTCGCAGTAACCTAGGCCTTCTTGGCGCTGCAAAAAAAATACAGCAATTTTAAGGAGTTGTTAGTGCGAAATTTATTATCTGAGAGTCCTATTATTCCCGTTATCACCTTAGACAGGGTGAGGGATGCCGTTCCTCTCGCTGAGGCGTTGCTGGCTGGCGGTTTGAAGGTGTTGGAAATCACATTGAGAACTGAGGCTGCAATTGAAGGTATCAAGGAGATCATTAGACAGGTCCCTGGGGTTATAGTGGGCTCGGGAACTGTCTGTAATGCAGAACAGATTGCGCTGTCTGAGGATATAGGGTGTCAGTTTATGGTTTCGCCTGGGAGCACAGACGGGCTGCTTGCGGCTGCTGAGGGTTGCTCTATACCGCTCCTGCCTGGTGTATCATCAGTGAGCGAATTGATGAGGGGATTGGACTATGGGCATAGTGACTTTAAATTTTTCCCCGCCGAAGCTTCTGGTGGCGTCAATATGTTGAAGTCGATTGCAGGACCTTTTGCTGACGTTCGGTTTTGCGCCACAGGTGGCATAGGTTTACACAATGTCGCAGACTACCTGGTTTTAGATAATATTATGAGTGTTGGTGGGTCTTGGATTGCCGCAGCAACTTTGATACGAGAAAAACGCTGGGCTGACATCGAGAAATTAGCGCAAGAGGCAACGGTGCTTGCGGGACGATAGAGTGGAATTGGTGATAAATTTTCTATCAGCTTATTGTTGGCTGATGATTAAATACTGAGGTAGAAAATGAGCAGTAATATTGACTTGGTAATTTTTGGCGCTCGAGGAGACCTAGCACGACGTAAATTGCTACCCGCGTTGTTTCAACTTCATAAAGCTGGCTTATTGGCCGACAGTGTTCGCATCGCGGCCGTCGCTCGAGAAGTTCTAGATACGGCTGGGTTCATTGCCGATACCCTTAAGTTACTTAAAGGTGAAAATGTTGATAACGATTTCGACGAAAAAGCGTGGCAGGGATTTAGCCGGCGGCTTACCTATATAAAAATTGATTTCGCCCAAAAGAAAGAGTTTTTAGTGCTTAAGGATTGGGTTGTTGAGAAGCGCGCACTTATTTACTATTTGGCTACTCCGCCGAGCTTGTTCGGTTCAATATCTAGGCATTTACATGACGCGAACTGCGTAAATGCAACTTCACGCATAGTGCTGGAAAAACCGATTGGGCACGATTTGAAAAGCTCTGGTCAGGTTAATGGTTCCGTTGGCGAGTACTTTTCGGAACGCAATATATATCGGATCGATCATTATCTTGGAAAGGAAACCGTGCAAAATTTACTTGCACTTCGTTTTGCCAATCGAATGATTAATTCTCAGTGGGATAATAGTTGCATTGATCATGTGCAGATTACGGCGGCTGAAACAGTAGGCATAGAAGGTCGTTGGTCATACTACGACAAGGTTGGACAGTTGCGTGACATGGTGCAAAACCATCTTCTGCAACTACTTTGCATGGTCGCTATGGAGCCGCCTAGTTCTCTCCAAGCTGATGAAATACGTGCTGAAAAAGTGAAATTATTAAGGGCTTTGAGACCCATTTGTGATAACAATGTTGTAGATCACGCAGTACGTGGACAGTACTCAGCCGGCTGGATTGAAGGCTCACCCGTCGTTGGTTACATGGAAGAAGAGGGTAGCGAAAGCGACAGTAGTGATAATGAAACTTACGTTGCCCTAAAAGTACATGTTGATAATTGGCGTTGGGCGGGCGTACCGTTTTACCTGCGCACAGGCAAACGAATGAGAGAAAAAGTCACTCAGGTTGTCATTGTGTATAAGGATAATCCTCACTCATTGTTTCCCGAAACAGAAGGTGAAGCCAACAATAAGCTAGTGATTCGACTTCAGCCTAATGAAGGCATTCAGTTGGAGATGGTATCTAAAAAACAAAGTCTAAAAGAGCGGTTGAGCACGGAAAAGC
>LWDU01039554.1_pt1 | contig 32479 bp, 29 predicted proteins | sample 727161 | NCBI WGS metagenome assembly LWDU01 (sample SAMN04566230, study PRJNA314399) | hydrothermal vent metagenome | isolation source: deep sea hydrothermal plume seawater | place: Mexico: Gulf of California, Guaymas Basin | collected 2004-07-11 | reverse complement strand
CGTCACCCGGCGCGGTATATTCGGCTGGCGACCTGGAACGCCAATCGACGATCGCCGAACCGACGACCACCACCCCGCGGCAGACGATCGGCGGCGAGGTGATCCCGTAGTTGTCCCTGTCGATCGGCCGACGCAGCGCGCCCGCCACATCCACATAACCACCCGCCGCAAATGCCGGATCGGGCATACCGGTAGCTGTGTCGATTGCATAGAGGCGATCGGAGGCCGTGCCAAAAAAAATGCGCCCGTGTGCACCGTCGCTCCAATAGGCGATGCCACGCAGGTTGCCGACAAAATTACCGCCCGTCCGCCAGGACTCAGGATCAAAAGTCCACAACTCCTCACCCGTCACCGCGTCTACCGCGCAGAGAATCGCCAGCGGCGAAGCATAATAGAGCACTCCATCAACGACTAAGGGCGTACCGCGATTGGCGTCGAAGCGACGAGTAATGCGTCCGTCGGGAGGTGCGTAGCGCCAAGCGACGCTCAACCCGGCGAAATTATCTTTGTCAATCTGGGCTAGGGGGGCGTACTTGCTACTAGCGGCGTCAGCAGCATAATGCGTCCAGGACACGTCTTGGGCCTGCGCGTTCGTCGCCAAGGCAATAAACAGATACAGCAGTCGGTGCAAAAATTGGACTTTCGCCAAAGGGTAAGCCCTATAATCTATGGGCTGGACTTGTATTGTCTATGGTCTCCGCCACCCCTGTCATGAGGAAAATACGACGACTAGCCTACCATAGGGTGTCTTCTCTTATTATTATGGGTAATGACATTATACGCGGTCGGCTCAAAATAACGCCTATCACCATTTACAGCAGGGAACCTCTATGATCATCCAACCCAAGATCCGCGGCTTTATCTGCACCACCGCCCATCCCGAAGGCTGCGCCCGGGCTGTCCAGGACCAGATCGACTGGGTTAAAGCCCAAGCCCCCTTTGACGGCCCGACGAAAGTGCTCGTCATTGGCTCGTCCACCGGCTACGGCCTCGCCTCACGCATCGCCGCCAGCTTCGGTGCGGGCGCCTCTACTCTCGGCGTATTTTTCGAACGCCCGGCCGACAAAAAACGTACCGCGAGCGCCGGCTGGTACAATACCGTAGGCTTCGAAAATGCGGCCCGAGCCGCCGGCCACTACGCCAGAAGCATCAACGGCGACGCCTTCTCCGACGAGATCAAGGCACAAACCATCGCCGCTATCAAAGAAGATCTGCAACAAGTCGACCTCGTCGTCTACAGCCTAGCGTCCCCGCGCCGTACGCACCCCAAGACCGGCGAAAGCTTCAGCTCCGTACTCAAACCCATCGGCGATTCCTATTCCAGCAAAACCGTCGACGTGCAGACCGGCGAAGTCTCCGATATTTCGATCGAGACGGCCAGCGAAGAAGAAATTGCGCATACCACCGCCGTTATGGGCGGCGAAGACTGGGAGATGTGGATCCACGCGCTCGACGGGGCCGGCGTGCTCGCCGAAGGCGTGCGCACCGTAGCCTACACCTATATAGGCCCCGAACTCACCCACCCAGTCTACCGCGACGGCACCATCGGCCGAGCCAAAAATCACCTGGAACAGACCGGCCTGACCCTCAACGAATACCTGCAAAATAAAAACGGCAGCGCCCATGTCTCGACCAACAAGGCGATGGTAACCCAGTCGAGCGCCGCGATCCCCGTCGTGCCGCTCTATATCTCGCTGCTCTACAAGATTATGAAAGAAAAGGGCTGCCACGAAAACTGCATCCAACAAATGTACCGCCTCTTCGCCGACCGCCTCTACACCGACGCCCCACCTGCCACCGACGACCAGGGCCGCATCCGCATCGACGACTGGGAAATGCGCGAAGACGTGCAAGCGGCCGTCGCCGCGCTATGGAGTAGTGTCAATACCGAGACCCTAGAAGCCGTATCCGATATCACAAGCTACCGCGAAGAATTTCTCGGGCTATTCGGCTTTGGTTTCGACGGGATCGACTACGATGTGGACGTGAATCCGGATCGACCGCTATAACGGACAACTGGGAACTACATCGCACACTGAGACTGTCTGATCGCAAAAAAACCGCTGTCAACGTCCCCTTTAAAGGAGCGTTTGGCAGCGGTTTTTAGTTTAGAGAGGGAAAGACGCTCCAAAATAGAAGAGCTGATATTGGCATGGCCTTTGCCCTCATCCGGCAAAAGGAGCTACTGTGCCCATAGCCAAAACTTCAACCTCCTTGCCCATACGCTATCTGAAAATAACATCTGTTGCCATGCTTTATTTTGCCATGGCCAAACTAGGGCAACTCCTGGCGCTGCCTGCGGGCAATATAACAGCGGTGTGGATTGCCTCGGGGATCATCCTGGCGACCGTGTTGCTTCGCGGCCACTACATTTGGCCGGGTATCCTCTTGGGGGGCCTTCACCCACGGTGGTGTGCATTGCGCTCTATCGCCGAGAAGCTGTCACAGGGCGGCTGAACCAACGGCAAAGCCTGTGGGCCGGTATGTGACTGGCCATCGTCGTCGCATCCATCGAGTGCGCATCTCGGTCGTTGGCCGCTTAATTTCACGGTAGTAATCGCCATCTGTGAGGGCACGTAGAGCACACCCGAGCGCGGGTCGGCCGCACCGGCCGCCCAATCGACACCATCGCGACCGGAGAGAATAGTCGTTTCCCGGCCACCCTCTCGGCCTATGACGCAGTGCACGACTGGATCACCGCCAATGGCTACAATATTGCTGATTCCCCGCGCGAAATATGGCACGACGAAGACACCCTAGAGATCGCCTGGCTCTTTCAAGAAGGCGAATAAACGGCCCGTTATTTGCCCGTGGTTTTATACGCTTATAGGTTATAGACCCCGGCGACCAGTATGTTGTCGGAGTCTATATAAATCAGCAAATAAGGCCAAACCATGCCCGCGACACCTGCTAGCGCCATACAACACATCTTCGCCGACAAACGCCCCTTCGCGCAATGCCACGCCTCAACATTGGTCCAGTTCGCCGATGACACTTTTTTAGCCGCGTGGTTCGGCGGTAGCAAAGAAAGCAACGCCGATGTCGGGATCTGGGGCGCCGATTACCAACAGGGACAGTGGTCGACTCCACGTCTACTGGCTAAAACACGCGACGACGCGCATTGGAACCCCGTCCTGCACGTCGACGAAGACGGTCGCGTCTACCTATTCTTCAAGGTCGGCGTTACGATTCCCGACTGGGAAACCTGGCTGGTCGAATCGGATGACGGCGGCCAACACTGGACCGAGCCGCGCGAGTTGGTAGCGAGAGACCGAGGCGGGCGCGGACCAGTCAAAAACAAGATGATCATCCTTGGCGACGGCGCTTGGCTCGCCGGTGCATCGTTAGAAAAAGATGGCTGGGATGTCTTCGTCGACCGCAGCGAAGACCGGGGTCAAACCTGGACGGCCAGCGATCTCGTCGCCCGCGATCCCGCTGTCTTTACCGGCCACGGTGCGATCCAACCCACGCTCTGGGAATCGGCGCCGGAACAGGTGCATATGCTCGTGCGCACCACCTGCGGGAAAATCGGCCGCAGCGATTCATCGGACGGCGGCCGCAGTTGGTCGCCGCTCTACACGACGGATTTGCCCAACAACAATAGCGGCCTCGACCTGGCACACCTCAACGATGGAACGCTGGCGCTGGTCTGTAACCCGGTAGGGAAAGGCCGCACGCCGATCTGCATTTTACTTTCGACCGACAATGGCCAAACCTGGCCGCGCCGTTTGGATATAGAGATCGACGAGGGAGAATATTCATATCCGGCGATCATAGACACCGAGACCGGCATGGCCATCACCTATACCTGGAAACGCGAACGCATCGCCTTCTGGCAGGGATCAATTGCGCAAATACCCGGTGGGTAAGGATAAGGACAATGCATATACAACTGGCTGACAATCGCAAAAAGGCAATCCTGCTATCGTTCAACAGCTTCTCTGAAGAAGCCTTCAATGAGACCTTGAGCGATTTCCAGGCCGAGCGCCTGTTGGACTTTTTTTGTCAAAGCGCTAGGGCCTTCCGTCTACAATCAAGACATGCACGACAAACTCGAAGATCTCGATGCCGAATTCTACGAGCCGGAAGAGCCGGTGTGAATAGCAAATTCAGCGCGGCACCCGCGCTAGGCGCGTTCTGTCGGAGCGCAAGCCGATTTAGTCGGCGAATAGATGGGCTATACCCATTGGTTGCGGTGGCACAACAGCTCTCATCTGTCTTCTTTTTTGGCGTGAACAGCAGAAGCGTTTAAACTTACCAGGCGCGGATGCACATTATACGACGACGACTAACCGCAGACCTACAACAGGGCAAGAGGTAAAATGAGCGACTCCAGCCAAGGCGTCCTAAAAGAGATCAGCCACCCCGAAGACGAAGAGCTGTCCCGCTCCCTATTGGATCTTATCGAAATCTCCACGGTCGATCTCGAATTGGCGGCGTGGTTGGTCTCGCTCGTGTCGCGCGGGGCCTCGTATATCACCGGCTCAGGCCCCGGCGGCATCGGTAAAACCACCACCATGCATACGTTGCTCAGCTTTGTGCCCGATGATCTAGCGTTTAAAATCGCCTTGCCTGACGCCGTAGCCGAGGTCGGCGAGGGCCGTCACTGCGTCATCTCCACCGAGCTCAGCGACCACCCGCCGCCGACCTACCTTTGGGGCCAGGACGTGCGCGACTTCTTCGCGCATTCCGCCCAGGGCCACATACTAGTCGCCAACGTGCACGCCGACGACCTCGACGAGATCCATCGCCAGATGGTCGGCGAAAACCAGGTCCCCGAGGACCAATTCCGTGCGATCAACTTGCTGATCTTTATCTGCCTCGAAGGCGGCAACCCGCCGGGTGAGCGCCGTATCAAAGACAATACGACCCGCCGCATCGTCAATAAGATCTTCTACACCGACGGCAGCAGCCCGCATCAGTCCGTCTACGACCCGGCCAGTGGTCTGATGCCCGCTGCGCCGCGCGATGCCGAGCACGAGGCCCGCTGCCGCGCCTTTTTGAATGCAGGGCTCGCGAGTCCAGAGCGCTCCATCACCGGCGTACGCCGGCACTTTATCGAATGGAACGCATAACGCGGATCAGCCCGCGAATTCTTCTTCTTTGCGGTTCGCGCGTCACCACACTTACGCGCCGGCCACACTTGAGGCGATGTGTAAATTGCGTTTTATTCGGAGGAAATACACTGCCAGGAAAGGTGCTCCATGACCAGCCAAATCATCAATGCTTTTAAGAGCAACCCCAGCCACGACGAATTGCGGGCGATGGACCGCGACCTGCGCTTCTATCCCAGCCAGGTAGAAAATCCCACGACCCTCTCAGCCGAGGATGTCGCAGCCTTTAACCGCGACGGCTATTTGAAGGGCATCCAGATCTGTGACGAGCCCGAGATCACCGGGCACCGGGCGTTTTTCGACGAGCAGTTGGCCAAGGCTGAGGCCGCCGGTCTCGGCAGCTTCAGCCTCAGTTCCGGGCACCTCAAATACGCCAAAATTTACGACCTGATGCATCATCGTAAGATCATCGCCCGCGTCAGCGACCTGCTCGGACCCGAGATCATCGGCCTGGCCGCGCATTATTTTTGCAAGCTGCCCAATGACGGCACGACAGTCTCCTGGCACCAGGACGCCTCCTATTGGCCACTGACCCCCTCAAAAACGGTGACCGTGTGGCTGGCCATCGACGCCGCCGATCTCGGCAATGGCTGCATGCGCTTCGTCTCCGGTTCGCACCATGCCGGCCAGCTCGAATTTCGCGCCAGCGAGGCTTCAGAAAATAACGTCCTCAACCAGACGGTTGAAGACGTCGAACAATATGGCAGCCTCGTCGACGACGAGCTCAAGGCCGGCGAGATCTCGATCCACTCCGACCTCTTGCTGCACAGCTCGCATTACAACGAGTCGGACCGCCGCCGCTGCGGGCTGACGTTGCGCTACTGCACGCCCGATGTGCGGGCCGTGCCCGGTTTCAACTGGGAAAAGGAAGGCGTGCTGATCAACTGTAGCGACCCCAGCGGCCATTGGGGCCACCCGCCGCGACCCGAGCGCGACTTCGAAATCGCCTGAAGAAAATCCCAGTCGACTCGACCTCCAACAATACTACAAGTCGAAAGCGGACTTCGGGAAACGATTTCGCAACAAACGCTGTGAAGTCAGTGCCCCGCGTACACCTCGTCGAATGACGCCAACGCCACACCTCCAAGCCACTCGGCCATCTTGCGATAGGCAACACGCCGGTAGTCCCATTCTTCCGAGCGCGGCACCTGCTCCAGCCAATCGCACAAATGCACCCGGACCAGATCGTCGAAGTCCTGCCGCGACAGTTCGACTGACTCCCCCGTGATCCGGTCCTCGATAACAAAGGGCCCGTCTGCGTTTTGTAAATTCGGGTCGATCGAGGTGCGCAAAACCGCGCAGTTGAGATAGGATAATCGTTCGGCCCGCTCGCCGATCAGCGCCTGGATCTCTTCGCGCCGCTGCAATGGCAAAGTAAACGCCTGGAACTTTTCGGTCCCATAGATCGAATGAAACATGCCCACCCGGCACAGCTCTTCGTCGCATCCCCATTTCTTGAGGTCGGTATAGACGCTGATACCGTGCGCCAGATAAGTCTTGTGGGTATGCCTGAGATCGGCCGCGCCGATGCCCTGAAAGAAATCGGTCATCTCCCTAAACGATCGTTCGACTACTGTCATAATCCTATGTCCTTCAATTCGACGATGATATTTCTCCACGGCCCTTCCCCCATATTAAACGCCTCGTGAACCGCCTCTCCATCAACTTCATTAAAACGCACCTCTCCGTCTTTCATATCACTGGCCTCCCAGCGCTTACCCTCCGCGTCCGCCGCCTGCAATCTGCCGTCACCGATCACCACATACAGATAATCGTGCTCGTGCCGGTGCAAACCCGTGCTCTGGCCCGGCGCCAACTGCAAATCCCAAACCCGTACGCGATCGTTCTCAAACAACAAACGCGACCCTATTTCCGGCGATATCTCTTTTGCGCTCATAGCCGTTCTCCTTTTGCGCTCAAGATACATCTTTCGACCCTATGCCAACAACCTCTTCGGTTGACAGCCTCACCTTCCCGATCTTAAGATCACTAGGCTATTATAGATGGGCGATGAAAGTGATGCTGTAGGTGGACGATGAGTTGCAGGGTTTCCCTTATGTTCCCCTCCAGTAATATATTTCGTGATATTGGGTGTGGCTTAAAAAAGTTACTTTAGATGATCTTACCCAAAGCCCGAACCCTAGGCAATACGCAAGCAAACTAGTTATAACCACGGCACCAAATAGAGGCCAAAATGCCAAACGAAAAACCGCATGTCCTACTGATCACCACCGACCACTGGTCCGCCCCGCTCTTGGGCGAAGCCCAACACCCCTCGATCCTCACACCTACTCTGGATACCCTTGCCCGCAGCGGTACCCGCTTCACCAACGCCTATAGCGAATGCCCCGTCTGCATTCCCGCACGTCGCACCCTGATGACGGGCACCACCCCGCGCACACATGGCGACCGCGTCTTCAAAACCACCGAGCTGATGCCCAACGTGCCGACCATGGCCCAGACTTTCCGCGACGCCGGTTACCAAGCCTACGCCGTCGGCAAACTGCACGTCTACCCGCAGCGCGACCGCATAGGCTTTGACGACGTGCTCCTCGACGAAGAAGGCCGCCCGCACTTGGGCGCTATCGACGATTACGATCTCTTCTTGGCCGACAAGGGCCACCCTGGCGAGGGTTTCGCGCACGGCATGAGCAATAACGAATATTCTTTCCGCCCCTGGCATCTGCCCGAAGAATGCCATACCACTACCTGGGCGGCCCGACAGATGAGCCGGATGATCCAGCGCCGCGACCCGACAAAACCCGGCTTCTGGTTTCTCTCCTTCAGACACCCCCACCCGCCTTTAGTACCATTACAGAGCTATCTCGATCTCTACCGTGACATCGACATCGACGCGCCGCACAACAGCGATTGGTCGCGCGCCTTCGACGAGCTGCCCTACGCACTCAAGGTAAACCAAGGCTCTAACGCACATCTTAAAGGTGAGAATATCCTGCGCATCCGCCGCGCCTTCTACGCGCTCTGCACACAGATTGATCACCAGTTGCGCTTAGTCATCGGCACTCTGCGCGAAGAAGGTCTGCTCGACAATACTATTATTTGCTTTACCGCCGACCACGGCGATATGCTCGGCAATCACGGCCTGTGGGCCAAACGGCTCTATTACGAGCACGCGGCCAATGTGCCGATGATCCTGCTCGGCGGCGAAGAAAATAGAGTAGCGCACCATACCATCGATGACCGCCTCGTCGGTTGGCAGGATGTGATGCCGACACTACTTGATCTGGCCGGCGTCGACATTCCCGACACGGTTGAGGGCCAATCGATGCTCAGCGAAAAACGGCGGCACTACCTCTACGGCGAGTGCGGCGAAAACGCCACCGCCTGTCGCATGATCCGCGAGGGCCGCCACAAGCTGATCTACTATCCGGTCGGCAACCGCTGCCAGCTCTTCGATATCGAAAACGACCCGCGTGAATTGCACGACCTGGCCGGCGCGGAATCTCATGCCGACACCCTCGCCCATATGAGCATGCATCTTATGAGCGATCTCTACGGCGGTGACGACGCCTGGGTGCAAGACGGTCAGCTCGTCGGCCTGCCGGACCAAGAATGGTCACCCAGCGCCAATCGCAACCTCTCCGGAGTGCGCGGCCTCCACTATCCCACTCCACCGCAAATCAATGCAGACAAGGTCGCCGGCCTACCATGAAACCGCAAAATTTTCTCTTCATTCTATCCGACCAACACCATCGCATGGCCAGCGGCGCCTATGGCCACCCGGTGGTGCAAACGCCCCACTTGGATGCGCTTGCCGCACGCGGCACCCGCTTCCAAAACGCCTATACAAACTGCCCGATCTGCGTCCCGGCCCGCGCCTCTTTGGCCACCGGCCGCTACGTGCACCAGACCGGCTATTGGGACAATGGCCACCCCTACGATGGCGGGATCCCCTCCTGGCACCAGCGTCTGCGCGAGCAGGACTTCCGCTGCGACTCAATCGGCAAGCTGCACTACAAAGGCCAAGGCACCGATCACGGCTTTAGCGACGAGGTCGAGCCGCTACATGTAGTCGACGGCACCGGCGACGTGCTCGGCTGCATCCGCGACAACCCGCCCTTTCGCGACAAACACGATGAGTTGGCAAGGGGCGGCCCCGGCGACTCGACCTATCTGCAATACGACGCCCGCTGCAGCGAGCATGCCTTGCGCTGGCTCACCGAGCACAAGGACGACGACAAACCCTGGGCCGTCTTCCTCAACTTCGTCTGCCCGCACCCGCCCTATATCGCACCGCCCGAGATCTACCAGCAATACGCACCCGAGGACGTGCCGCTACCCCCGCAATGGACGCCAAACACCTGGCCCGAACATCCAGCGATCGATTACTTTCGCCGCTTTTTCAGCTTTACCGATGGGTTAGACGAGGAAACGGTCCGCCGCGTCACCGCCGCCTACTACGGCACCACCACCTATCTCGACCAGCAGATCGGCAAGGTGCTCGGCGCGTTGGAGGACAATGACCTGACCGATAGCACCCGCGTGCTCTATAGCTCCGACCACGGCGAATGCCTCGGCGCGCGTGGCCTTTTCGGCAAGTTTACGCTCTACGATGAAGCGGCTGCCATACCGATGATCATGGCCGGGCCGGAGGTGCCGGTAGGAAAAGTGGTGCAGACACCGGTTTCGTTGGTCGACAGCTTCCCGACCGCGCTCGAATGTGTTGGCGCGGAGCACACCGACGAAGATCTGCCCGGCCGCTCGCTCTGGCAGATCGCGCAAGAAGACGATCAGCAGCGCACCGTCTTTAGCGAGTATCACGCGCTGGGCACCGAGCACGCTACATATATGCTCAGGAATGCGCGCTACAAATACAATTACTATGTCGGCGCACCGCCACAACTATTTGATTTAGCAGAAGATCCGAATGAACTGAGCGATTTATCTGGAGATGCTTCACACCGGAGCATGCTCCGAGACTTCGAAGCACAATTGCGGATACTGCTCGACCCCGAAGCCAGCGATGAGCAGGCGCTCGCCAGCCAGCAAGCGATCGTCAAAGAGGCCGGTGGCACCGAGGCGGTGATCAAACGCGGCGCTTTTGACCACTCGCCGACACCGGGGGAGAAAGCGGCGTTTAGACCGCATAGCTAAACGGATGTTGCACTATCACAAACCGAGTCGGCCTTTGCTGGGTTATTTACAGGACGAAGCTATTATTCGGGAAGATATTGTCGGGTCGACAAATACTGAAATAAAAAGGTTCGGCCGTGATAATACATCGACCGAGCCTTTCGTTAATAAGTTCCTGCGTGGAATAACCATTGGCAACCCTTCGCAACCAAGCAATGGCAACTCCCGTGCCAATATGCGCATTACCTCTGGTAGCAATGCGCTTCTCTCTCACAGTTCGTCCCCTTCCCTTCACACGACCATAACCTATTTGCCCAGGTTCACCCGCGCTCCGTTCTTCTGAACCATGCCCGAAACCGCCGGCGACACAACAACCGAAGAACAATCACCTTCCCAAGGATCACACCGCAAAAGCCAGTCGCGGCTGATCGCCATCGCCGTCTCTGGCTCGACCAACAACGCCCTGCTCACCTCCATTGTCCCGCTCTTCTTGCTCTCGTTGGGCGCCTCGCCCTTTGTCATCGGGCTAGCCGCCACTAGCAACCATATACAGAAGATGGGCCGCGTCGTCGGTTTGCAATTTATGCACCGCACCGGCAAAGCTGGATTGTTTTTCTGGGCTCGGCTCGGCTCGCTGCCCGCCGGGATAGCGTTGGCGTTATTGGCCTATCAGGGCGGTGCTGGCGTTTGGGCCGCGTGGATCGGTCTGGCGGTTTTCACTATCCGCGGCACGGTGCAGCAAATGGGCAATACCGCCTGGTGGCCCTTGGTCCAAGACAACACGGCCAGCGGTGGCGTAGGCTCCTTCCTCACACGTATGCGCCTGCAACAACGCCTACTCGAACTGGTCTTGCCGCTCTTGGTGGGCTGGTATCTCGGCTCACAGCCCACAGCCAACCACTTCGCCCTACCCTTCGCGCTGGCGCTCTTTTCTACCCTTGCCGGCGCATTCCTCGCGCGCGGTGTAACCGAAAAGGCACAGCCTGCAATCAATGAGGGGTTGCTCCCGCGCCTGCGCCAGGTCATCGCCGAACCGCCCATGCGCGCCTATGCCTTTTTCATTATGGCCCGCACCGCCGTGCTCTCGGCTACTTTCCCGCTCTGGGTCGTCGCCCTTACAGACTGGGGTTTGCCCGTCAGCTACTTCGTCTGGATGACACCGGTGCAGGCCTTAGGTTATATCGCCGGGCTACACGGTTGGGGGCGGATGGTCGACCGCCACGGTAGTCGCGGTGTGCTGACCATCACCTTGATCCTGCAAGCAGCAATCGCCCCGGCCTGGCTATTTTTGCCCTCCGGTCTCCCGTGGATCGCGCTGTGGGCGAGTACGATCTACTTTCTCTGGGGTGCGTTGGACGGCGGTCATCAAATGGGCCAGTCGCGGGCGATGCTCGACGCTGTTTCCAAAGAATACCAGGACGAAGGTTTTGCCATCGCCATTTACGCCTCGGCGCTGGGCGGCTTCGTCGGCGGCATCACCGGTGGCACCCTCTTCCAGTGGGCATCGGCACTAGCCGGTGCAAAGGGCCCACTCTTTTATCTGACAGCCGCGCAACTCACTTTTGTCGCCACCTGGCTCTTGAGCACGCGGCTAGCTGGCTATCGCGAACAGACTTCGGTGCGCTGTTTATTGCGACTGCGCTAGACCTTGCTGTCACCGGACCCTTACCATATTTTCTATAGCCCGCGTATCAGCCTTATCCCTTAAGGACTTCCACTGGACATATGATCGATACCCCACAGGCGCTCGCCGAACTCGTTGAACGCGCCCTGCAGAAAACCTGTGTCGCCGTCGACACCGAATTCGTCTGGAACCGCACTTATTATCCCAGATTGGGCGTGGTGCAACTCGCCCTCGCCGGCGACGACTGCCACTTGATCGACACGGTGGCAATTGAAGACCTCTCGCCGTTGGGACCTTTGCTCGAACACCCGGATATTGTGCTCATCCTGCACGACGCCGTGCAAGATTTGACCATTCTGCGCCAGACCACCGGCGCCTTCCCGCTCAATATCTTCGACACCCGTTGCGCCGCTGGCCTCGCCAATATGAGTTCGACCAGTTCGCTGGCCGAATTGCTGGAAAATACGATCGGCGTATCCCTCAACAAGACCGAGACACGCACCGACTGGGTACAGCGACCGCTCTCCGAAGAACAGTTGGCCTACGCCATTGACGATGTCTGTTATATGCACGAAGTCCGCGACGTATTGATCAAACGCGTCGAGGAGATTGGCCGCAGCAAATGGCTGGCCGAAGAGTTGGCCACCTACGACAAGCCAAGCCTTTACGAAGACCGGGACCCGCGCGAGCAATACCAGCGGGTCAAGGGTGCGGGCCGCGCCTCTCCCCGCGAATTCGCCATCTTGCGCGAATTGGCTGCCTGGCGAGAACACGAGGCGCGCCGCCGCGACCGCCCACGCAGCCACGTGCTCACCGACGAAACACTCGTTTACTTGGCCCGGTCCAAACCGCAAGCCATAGAAGACCTGGCGCAAACCCGCGGGCTCAACGCACAACGCGACGGCGAACGCATCCTCGAACAGATTCGCAATGGTCTGGAAATTCCCGACGAAGAGTGCCCACGCCGCCCGCGCCGCAAACGCTACGATGAAGACGTCATTGAGCGCAAACTCTCCGAAGCGATGGACCACTTGCGCAAGCTAAGCGGCGAGGCACAAATCGACGCGCCCTTTGTCGCTGCCCGCGCCGAGGTCCGCAGCCTCGTCCTCGACGCCGAAGACGCCGCACCGGAAGCCTATCGCCTGCTGCGCGGATGGCGACGCGACTTAGTCGGCGCGGATCTGCACGGCATCGCCACGCGTGCCGAATAGTGTGCCTGCGTCCGCATTCTTCCGGCAAAAAGTAACGCTAGATTAGCCAATGACCTGCTTTAAACACTATCTTAGGGAAAACCACTTTTCCCGCAGATAACTCCATGCTCAATATACTGCAACAAATCCTACTCGAATGGGGCCTCGGCGAAGACCTCGCCGCGATCGGCGCCCGGACCGGCGTTTCGATCCTGGTCGCCCTGGCCGCCCTGATCGCCCACCGCCTGGCCAGAGGCCCCGTCCTGCGCACCATCGACGCGCTCATCCGCCGCACCAAGACCGATTGGGACGACGCCCTAATCGAGCGCCGGGTCCTGCACCGCTTGGCCCATCTGGTGCCCGGCCTGATTATCTATCGTCTGGCGCCGCTGGCCCTAGTCGGCCATGCCCGATTGCAAGAAATAATCGATACCGGGGTCCAGGTCTATCTGGTGCTCACCGGCATGCTGGTCATCGACGCCTTGATGAGCACAACCGTCGACATCTACCGCAGCACCAAGACCTCGCGCGAAATCTCGATCAAAGGCCTGATACAGTTTCTAAAGGTCATCCTCTACTTTCTCTGCGGCGTATTCGTCGTCTCGGTCCTGCTCGACAAGTCGCCATTCTACCTGCTCAGCGGCCTAACGGCGCTGACGGCAGTACTACTACTGGTCTTCCGCGACGCGATCCTCGGGCTAGTCGCCGGTATCCAACTTTCGGTCAACCGCATGGTCGCGCGCGGCGACTGGATCGAAATGCCCAAATACGGCGCCGACGGCGATGTGCTCGACGTGACGCTGACGACGGTCAAGGTGCAAAACTGGGATAAGACCATCACCACCATCCCCACCTATGCCCTGATCAGCGAATCGTTCAAAAACTGGCGCGGGATGCAGGATTCGGGCGGCCGGCGGATCAAGCGTTCGGTACATATCGATATCAGCACCGTCAAATTCTTGGACGAGCAGATGATCGAGCGTTTTGGCAAAATCCAGTATATCACCGCCCATATCGAACGCAAAAAACGAGAATTAGCCGAATACAACGAACTCAACCAAGTCGACCTCTCTCACTTGGCCAATGGCCGGCGCATGACCAATGTCGGCACCTTCCGCGCCTATGTGGAAGCCTATCTGAAAAACCACCCGCAGATCAGCCAAGAAATGACCTTTCTCGTACGGCAATTGGCCCCCACTCCCAAGGGGTTACCGATCGAGATCTACGTCTTTTGCAAAGACAAGGTCTGGGCCAATTACGAAGCGATTCAGGCCGATATTTTTGACCATATACTCGCCATTGTACCCGTTTTCGATCTGCAGGTTTTCCAGGAGCCTGCGGGCACAGACTTCCGCGGATTAAACCCAACGGCCTAGCTCAATTTCTTCGTTTGCAATCTAAGCCATCGTCTGATTTCGCATTATATGATCCCAAGAGCATGTGATCTCACACACGGACAAAAAAGGATATAAGCAGTCAAATACTATCTTTATTTTTGACATAAACGGACAATAAGGATTATTATAGGCTATAACCAACCAATACTATGGACGACTTACTAACGATCAAAGAAGCGGCCGCGCTTATGAAAGTCACCGACCGCACTATCCGGCGTTGGATTGCCGATGGGCGGCTCGATGCGAGCAAAATCGCCCGCACGGTGCGCATCCGCCGCACAGCCCTTGAGGCCTTGGTGCAACCAGGTCCAGGCAAAACCCAGCACCCGGCTCATAGTGGTATCGAAGTGATAGGGACGCCTTTGCCTCGCGCCAGCAACGCGCCAGTACCGATGCCCGAGATCTCCCACATCCCATCTCAAAATGAGACCGGGTCACCAGTAATATCCGAGCTCCGCGATGGGGTCCTACAAGCGCCCGCACCCCAGACCTCCCCGGCCTCTCCAGTAGCCGATCAACCTCCACTGCGGACACCACCGCCCGACCTACAAACTATTTTATCCACCTTGAGACAGAAGCTGCCTTTTATCCGCACACAATACGACGTACACCTGCTCGGCGTTTTCGGCTCGTATCGCCGCGGTGAACAAACCCCCACCAGCGACCTAGATCTGCTGGTCGCCTTCCGCGAAACACCCGGTCTGTTGAAGTATATCGAGCTCGAGCACTATCTGAGTGATCTGATCGGTGTAAAGGTGGATCTTGCAATGGGGGATGCGCTCAAAGCGCGCGTTGGGGAAAATGCCCAGTTGGAGGTTGCTTTAGTATGAAGCAAAGCGACAAAACAATGAGCTACCTAGACGATATACTCAATGCCCTAAAGCATACTGCTCATTTTATTGAAAACATGAGCTACGAGACCTTCCGCCACGACGATAAGACCCTCTTCGCACTAAAACACGCCTTCGGCATCATCGGCCAAGCCGCGCAAAAGATGCCATCGTCGCTTAGAGAGCAGTATCCCAATATACCTTGGCGGGAAATGGCGCGCATGCCCGATAAACTAGCCTACGATCATATCGGCATCAGCCAGATGGTCCTCTGGCAGACAGCTCGCGTAGATTTGCCGGCGCTCGCGCCCGCGCTCGACACAATGCGCATCCGCGTCAAAAATTCCATGGGCTAAAACGAGCGGACGAGGGTCACTTTAACAGGGAGTAAATCCCATCCATGGATTTGGCCCTTCTTACCAGAAACAGCCCCGTGGATTCGCTCCACCTCAACAGGGAACAGGAATAGCCCCTTAGAATACCCGCACCGCCACCGAAGCCGACCTCGACACCTTGGCCCAACTATTCGACGATCTCTTTGTCGATCCCGGTTGCAGACGCGGCGGCGCTGGCCGTCTACTGCTGGCTGCGGCCCATCCGAGCAGAGCGACGCCTCCGCCTCGAACTGAGCGGGGGCAAACACAACAACACCGCGCAAAAGCTCTATGAGACCAATGGCTGGCTGCGCGACAACGAATACTACCACTAGCTTACCGGTAGAGCACAAAATATAGTCTCCGACCGCTTGTGCCTGTTCGACAAGCCGGGCTACATTAGGGTAAACAGAAAGATCACCATGGCCACAGAACACCTGTCCTACATCACCATGGCAAGCCCCGTCGGCGAATTGCTGCTTGCCGGCGATGAAGCATCCCTGAAATACATCCATTTCGAGAGCCATGCCTTCACACCGCCGCCCGAATGGCAAGCCGTCGAGGCTTTGCCTTACCCGGTCGTCGAACAGCTCGCCGCCTATTTCGCCGAAGACCTGCGCGACTTCGACCTGCCGCTCAACCCGGCAGGCACGACCTTCCAGCTCGAAGTCTGGGCCGCCTTGCAGGAAATCCCCTATGGCGAGACGATCTCTTATCTCGACTTGGCACACGCCATCGGCAACCCCAACGCGGTGCGCGCCGTCGGTCTGGCCAATGGCAAAAACCCGCTATCGATTATCGTGCCCTGCCACCGCGTCATCGGCAACGACGGCAAGCTCGTAGGCTACGGCGGCGGTCTGCCGATCAAGGAGGCCTTACTCAAGCTCGAAGGCGCCCTGCAACCCGACCCCCAGCTCTCGCTCTTTTAAAAACCGTTCCCATCGGAGGCCCCATGCCCACCTATCGCGTCGCCCTTATCGGTACCGGCCGCGTCGGTTATCAGTTCAGCTTCTCCGACCTGCCCGACAACCACGCGGCCGCCATCGGCCAGCACCCGTCCTGCGAGTTGGTCGCCGGCGTCAACCGCGGCCGCGAAAAACTCGACGCCTTCGGCCAGCGTTTCGGCGTCGAGGCCCTCTACCACGATTACCAGCAGATGCTTGCCGAAGTGCAACCCGATATCTGTATCGTCGCCACCCACCCCGAACTACACGCCGAAATGGTCGAAGGCTGCGCCAAGGCCCCTTCCACCAAGGCCATTATCTGCGAAAAGCCGATGGCCCTCTCGCTAGCGGAGTGCGACCGCATGATCGCCGCCTGCCAAGCCGGCAATATCTTATTGCAAATTAACCACAACCGCCGTTGGAACCCCGAGTGGGTACTCGCCAAAAAACTACTCGACGAGGGCGCGATCGGTGAACTCAACCACATTTATTGTTATATGGACGGCGGCAAGCCCTCGCCCGCCTGGCGCAGCGAAAACGAAGGCCCGCTATTACATGATTTCACGCACTACTTCGATCTGATGGATCTCTACGCCGGCGAGGTCGAATGGCTCTCCGGTATCGCCGAGCAGCGTTCGCGCCCTTGGGCGGTCGAGGATTTTTCCGCCGCGATGATGAAATTCAGAAACGGCAGCACTGGCCTAATCTGCGGCGCCGAACTAACCAAATACACCGACCACGCCTTCGAATTACGCGGCACCACCGGTCTGATCCGCATGGATGCCGAACAGGTCCACCTCTTCCAGTGCAAGGTCTCGATGTCCGAACCCGACAGCGGTTTTGAGTGGAGCGCGTTAGAAGAGGTTGACGTCGAGCGACCGGCTCCCTGCTCAAGCTATGTAGAAGCGCTCGCCGAGTTGATCGATACATTAGAAGACAAAGGCACGCTGCGCAGCGACGGCGCAGTTGGCCGCCGCTCGTTAGAAATGGTCATGGCGATTTATCAATCGCAATTAGAGGGTAATAACCCTGTTCGCTTTCCCATCTCGCTCGCCGAATCGGGTGTCGAGGCGCTGCGGCGGGCGGGTAAATTTGTGGAGCGGGAGTCCTAAGCACACGCCTCAGGTTAGTTTACGCGCGCCGTACAAATCCTGCTTCTCAACCATCGGGTACTGCGCCGGAAAAAGTATCTTGACCAACTGCTCCGCATCGCCGCTGAGCTCGACCACATCTTCGGGCGTATCCGTCCCCAATATCAACTGCGCGATATCCTGCCCGCCGCAAATCACATGAGTCGTTTCCCCTGCATCCACCCCCCTTACTTCTGACCCCTTTATGCTCAAAACAATCGCTTCATCCCCGGTCGAAATAAGCCCGCTAATCGCCGCGACAGTTCAGCCACCAGCTGCTCAAATGAGGATCGCAGGTTGACGATGCGGGCGAAATAAATCAGGGGCCGCCCCACCCATTCGATCGCACACGAGAGCAGTTGCCTTAGCTTTTGGCCCACAGGGCAATCCTCTAAAACGGACTGTATCATGTGCCCCCGGCGCGCAATCAGTGCCAGGGTCTGCAAGACCTCATCAGCCGGACCCGCGTGTTCGTCGATATGGGCATCCTTACCCCCGTCCCCACCCGCGACATACCCCTTGGGCTGACCTTTCTCATCGGTCCACAGCCAGCCCTAAAACCGCCGGGGTCCTTGTTTTTAAGGTACGTTGGCGGACCGTAGTACCGGTCAGCGTCGCGTGCGCTATCGCCATATCCTGAAAGCGCCGCACTAGTGTACCAAACGCTTATATATCACCCGATTTTGCGAACGAATCTATTGGACGATTACGCTTTGAAGAACGCCCACCTCAGAAGGTGTATTGCAAGAGGTCCTCTGCCCCTTCTAACCGAAAAGCCACGCCCTCCGAGCCTGGATACAACCCCCTAAACACCGTCAAATCAAAACGTAACTCGCTGGTGATAAACGCCTCGCAGGCATCACCATTGCCCTCGTGCACTAGCTTCAGCATATGCTGCGGCGGGATGGACTTGCTCGCCGCTAGCGATGCGAACAAAGTAAATTCGTGCGCTTCACATCCTCCACTATATCCGACCACCAACGCCAGTATATCGCCCTCGACGCGGGCTTCTTGCAGTGTGAACGCATCCCCGGCTACGGCCATGTCCATGGCAAAGCGCGGCAGCCCCGGATCCACAGGTGTCGGCTCGTCAACCTGATCCGAACGTATGCTGACCGTCCTGCCTTGCAGCAAGTCAATACAGCGGCCCGCACTGCAAGCTAGCATCGGTTCATTAGGCACCGAGCAATCCGAGGCATATTCATAGCGCTGGTTCATATCGGCTTCAAAGGCGTTATACACTGCGAGCGGTTTGGCGAGCGCAGCCGAATCCGCCACGGAATAGATTGTATACTCCCAGGGACCACCGCAGGGCTTCGCCCCCAATCCCGCAAAACGACAATCCTCAAGCGCTCCACACGCAGCTTCTCCGACAAGCGCTTCTATATCCTGCCGCATCGCTGCCAATTGCGCCCGATCGCCTTCCTCAGTGCGCTCCACTTTGACCGAATCCGAACTACCGCAAGCACCGATGAAAAGCGCGATAAACGCCAAGATCCCAAAATATCTCATAACCTTCTCCTCCTAACCCCTAATCATTTGCAAATGCAAAGCCCGTGCCAGCGAGGCATCATATTTTTGCGCTTCCCGAGTAAACCACAATAAACAAGCACTTAGATTTTTCACACTTGTCGCCAGAGCCCTACCTAGCTTTGTTCTATCACATTCCTGAGGCAAAAGCCTCAGATTTCTAATAGCTCGCACTTTCTCAAATCGATCTTTTAAAAGCGGAATCCACTACAAAATGGACCGAAGGTTAGACCGAGGGCTGCCCTCGGAACCAACTAGGTATGGTCGGCGAGAATGAGCGAGACAGCCCTTGATCTAACCGCATACTCCGGAGAACACAACCCATGGCCAAAGCAAAAGCAAAAAACCAGCCCAAACGCAAAACCCGCAAAAAAGTCCGTATCGCCCTCATTGGCGCCGGTGGCCGGGCCCTAACAGCCCACTACCCCTCGTTGCGCGACATCCCCGCGGCCGAACTCGTCGCCGTCTCCGAGCTCGACGAACAACGCCTGCACAAAGTCTGCGACGAATACAAAATCAAAGGCCGCTATAGCGACTACCGCCAGATGCTCGAACGCGAAAAACCCGACGCCGTCTACGCCATCATGCCGCCACACCACCTCTACGACGTATGCGCCACCACCATCGAGCACGGCTGCCATCTGATCATCGAAAAACCGCCCGCCGTCACCACCGAGCAAATCCGTCAACTCGCCGCCCTGGCCCGCCGCCATAACGTCTTGACCGGCGTCGCCTTCCAACGTCGTTTCGCTCCGGTTATCCGCCGCGGCAAGACGCTGTGCGAAAAGCGCGGCACGGTGCACACCGCCCACGCCAGCTTCTACAAAAACTGGGTCGGTGGCGCGCCTTATTATCGCGGCGCAATGGACATGCTCACTTGCGACGGCATCCACGCCGTCGACACGCTGCGCTACTTGTGCGGCGGCGAGGTCGAATCCGTCGCCAGCGACTCGCGCCGCCTCGACGCCGGCCACTGGAATATCCATCTGGCCATGGTCCGCTTCTCCAGCGGGGCCACCGGATTATTGCTCAACAACTTCATGGCCGGCCGGCGCATGTTCAGCGTCGAGGTACACTCCCCCGGCATCTCCTTCTTCGGCGACCCCGAAGAAGGAGGACAGCTCTACGCCGACAACAAGACCGAGCCGATCGATGAATTGGACCCCTTTGCGCTGGCCAAAAGCGAAGAGGATTACCGAGCCTTCGGCACCTATGACATCAACCGCCACTTCGTAGACTGCATGTTAAAGGGAAAGAATCCGGAAACCAATTTCGACGACGCGATCAAAACCATGGAGTTGGTCGACGCAGTCTACGGCTCGCAGATCTAAGCGACAATTCCACTATTTCGCGGGGTCCACCTAGCAGAGAGGCCCGGCTGACCGCGTGTGATAATTAACCGGGATGATAGGAGTACGCCCTGCCAGGTCAGGTAGATATGCGGGGGCTGGGCCTGGAGAGCGGTGTGGGAGAAATGCGAGCAGGGCGGTGCGAAAAAAAGTGTCATTGCCATCTACTACTATCTTGGTTTAGGGCCGCTTAGAACATCATAAAACCCGGCTGTGGGGGGATAGTTCCCCGGTAATTATTCGCGATATAAACCGACTCGACCTTCAATCGGTCTTGTGCCCCGGCTCTCACTTGGGAAACCGGTCTCTTTGCCGTGGGGTTTTCCGACAGCACGGCGGCTTATAGTCGATGCAACGCCTCGATCACCGCCCATGTCTGCCGCGTCGTTTCACGCCAGCTAAAATTCTCTGCTCGTTCAGCGGCCAGTGCCCCCAATTGCCGCTGGCGTTGAGGGTCGTCGATAACTTCGAGTATCTTCGCGGCAATGTCCTCAGGGTTTGAAGGATCAAAGTAGAGCACCGCATCGCCACCAAACTCGGGCATAGGCGGCTTGGCGGACGCCAGCAGCGGCCGGCCGCTGCCCATCGCTTCGAGCATCACATTGGGACAGTTTTCGCAATCGGAGGCGAAGACATTGAGCTTGGCGTGGGCGTATAAATCCGGCAGGTCTTCATAGGGGACACTGCCCGTCACCACCACATCGCCATCGAGCCCGAGGTCGCGTATTTCGCGGCGCACCAAGGCGCTATAGGGCGAATGGTCTGGGCCGACCAACAGTAGTTTCTCTCGCGTGGGGCGCGATCGCTTGACCAGATCGAAAGCGCGTACGACCTCGACCTGATTTTTGTAATAGTCGAAGATCGAGACATAGGCCAGATACTCGTTGCCGGCGGCGACAACCGGTGGGTTCATGTCCTTGCGGTCACTGGTCTTGAAGCGCTCGCCCAATCCATGATAAATAACGCTGGTGCCTTTTAACGGGGTCGGCGTCAAGCCCTCGATAACCTGACGCCCATGCTCGGATATGAATATCGCGTGATCGGCCCGTTGAATACTGCCCAGTAGGATTTTCGCCAGGATCCACAAGCGCAGCCGCGCCCAACTCCATGAGTATCGAGCATGCAAACTCGGAACGAAGGGCAGCATATTTTGAAACATGGTGATGGTTTTGCATGGTACCGGCAACCACCGACTGAGTAGGCCACCGGGGCAAAATAGCACGTCTATATCCAGCCTGCGTAACAAACCGGGCAGCCATAGGTATTCCCAAATCGTCCGGCTCAGCGGTTGTTTCGTCGGCCAACGGGGCTTCACCCTATGGATATTGCTGCGGCCGGGGGGTAATCGCAACGAATCGTCGCAGAGAATGTAAATGCATAAATCGTTGCGCTCCGGAGTACGATCCAACACGTTGCGCAAATAAGTTTGGCCGCCGCCGAGCCGAGCGGAAAGTGCGTTGATCATCACGTTCATAGAACCCGAGACTATAACCGGACTCGGTGTTTTTCACACCAAGTGAAAAGACAGAATAACCCCCAAACGCGCGACCAGGTAATACCGGCCAGGCCCTCGCGCAACGGACCAGGCAGCAACTGCAGCAAAGGCCGACAACGCATTAACGTCCGAATGGATCGATAGGTCGAGTAGCCGGTCAGCAACTCGTCCCCCCCTTGGCCGGACAATGCAACTTTGAGCCCCGTCTCGCGCACGGCCCGGGAGACGACGAATACATTAGTCCCGTCAAAAGCCGGTTGGTCCATCGCCGCCAAGGCTTCGGGTAGCAAGTCGAGGCATTGGTTTTCGTCGAGGCGGATCTCGCGATGCTCGGTCTGGTATTTCTGCGCGATCAGCCGCGAGTAGGGCGCTTCGGAAAAGCCCGCTTCGGGAAAGGTCACTGCAAAGGTCTGCAAGGGTACAGAGCTGATTCGGCTAGCGAGGGCGACCAGGCTGCTCGAATCAATGCCGCCACTCAAAAACAGGCCTACGGGCACATCGCTCACCAAGTGTTGCTCTACAGACTCTTGCAAGCCGGCGCGCACCGCACGGGCCAACTGCGCCGTGTCGCTATGACCTTGCTCCGCTGCCGGGACAAAGGCCGGCGTCCAGTATCGCTTCGCCTGCACCACTACTCCGCGCGCGTCAATAACCGCGTAGTGGCCCGGCTGCATACAGCGAACATCGCGCACTATGGTTCGCGGTGCCTGCACAGCCCCGAAAGCCAGATAACCCTCCAGGCCCGCGGGATCTATGCGGCGAGGGATCAGTTCAGTCGCCAGCAGCGCGCGCAATTCAGAGCCAAAGAGCAGGAGTCCATCGTCGCCCTGATAATAATACAGCGGCTTGACGCCCAGACGGTCCACCGCCAACAACAGCCGCTGGGCACTCTGATCCCAAAGGGCAAGGGCGAACATGCCGTCCAGTTCCTGTAGACAATGCAGGCCCCAAGTGTGATAGGCCTTCAGGATCACCTCGGTATCGCTGGTAGAAGTAAAAATCTCGCCCATCGATTCCAACCGGTCGCGGACCGCCCGGAAATTATAGATCTCCCCGTTGAACGAGATCCAGTTGCCGCTCTGCGCGTCACACATCGGCTGATGGCCCGCGACCGACAGGTCGAGGATCGCGAGCCGAGTGTGCACTAGCCCCAGCGCTCGCCGCCCGCCGTCCGTGCAATCTATAACTTCCATGCCTTCGTCGTCCGGCCCGCGATGGCTCAGGTGCTCTTTGAGCCGCTCGAGCAGATTAGCCCCGACAACGCGATCCCGATCCCCCAGTACGCCCGCTATCCCACACATCCCGAATAAACCTCTTTCTCGGCTTCAACCACGCGTCGGCACCTCAACCACTTGCCACTCGTGTCCGGTGCACTGCAAGAATTGCTCGACATCCGCACGAGCGAGTACCAAGGTCGAAGTATTGACCAAAGGGTGGCACTGTATCGCGTCAGCGGCCCAGACCGCACGGTCAAACACCAACTCCACCGCCTGCGCGGAATCGTTGATGAGACCGAGTAGTGTCACCGCGCCGGGTTCGACGCCAAGGTGTTTTTTGAGTCGTTCGGGAGAAGCCATACCCAGCTTGTCCGCTGCCAACATCACCCGCAGTGCTTTTAAGTCGACCTGCATCGCGCCCTCAACCACGATCAGGAAATGACGACGCCCCTTCCCATCGCGCAGAAAGAGGTTCTTGGTATGGGCTCCGGGCAATGGCGACACCCGATCCTCCGCCTCCTGGTAGGTATAGACCGGCGGATGATCCGCCCGCTGATAAGGGATGTCGTTTTCTTCAAGGAAATGGTAAATATCCATCTAACGCACCAAGCCCTTGTTGTAGCGCATCAAATCCCAGAGGAACTGCGAAAACTCGACCCCGTAACGTCCCTCCAGCTTCATGGCCTTGCGCCTGGCTAACCCCGCTTCAAGCGTAGGCTTGGGGTAATTAAACGCGAAGGCCACCGTATTGCGCTTGCGCGCCACCGGCAGGTGCAATACCGCGTCGGCGAAGGCTTGGTGCAAGGAGTGATCAATGCCTTCGAGCAACAACTCGCGATCCCCAGTCCACAGATTGGCCACCAGAACGCCTCGCCCGCTCAGACGCTTCTGGCAACACGTAAAAAACTCGGGCAGACCTAGCGCTGGTGCCATACCGGCGCGATCGTGTATATCCACTAAGATCCAATCGTATTCGCTGTGGTGCCCTTCATCGATGAACTCTTCGGCCGCCGCTACGTGTACCGCGAAATGCTCATCGGTGGGCAGCGCAAAATATTCGCGCGCCAACTCGACGACCAACGCGCGTTTTTCCACCGCAGTGATCCGGCACTCCGGCCATTGGTGGCGAATAAAACGCGCCAACGCGCCGCCGCCCAGACCTAACATTAGCACCGAACGTGGCGCCGACGTGAAGAGCAGAGCGCTGAGCATGCAGCGCGTATAGGACAGGGCCAAACCGACCGAGTCGCGCAATAGCATCGTCGTCTGCCGGGCGCGCGAACCAAAGTGCATCGTGCGCGAGGTCGCCTCATCGACGATTTCTATCGTGCCGAACTCGTCGCGGGCGGAGTGAACCAGCTTCCCGTCATACATCGCCACCTTAGGCCCCCCGCCAATCGCGTTGCTGCGCTTGCGCCCGTTCCTTCCAGCGCGCGTAATTCGGCGAAAGACTCAACGCCCCGTCCGGCTGCGGCACCAGTTGCCCGCCTCGAGCCCGGGGATCACCCCGCCGCTCGTTGAGCTCCGCCAAGCGTTTGCGCCACAAAGCAACGCGCGCCGCGTGCGCTGGGTCGGCGGATAGGTCGCGGCATTCGCCGGGGTCTTCTTGCAGATCGAAGAACTGTTCGCAGCCAGTGTGATGGAACCAGATATACTTTTCCAAACCATCGGTTACGTACTGCATGCCATGCTCGAAAGTATAACAGGACGTGTGTTCCCCTTGAACAAAATCCCGCCAGCCGTCGCGCGCGCCGCGCGCCAATTTCAACAGACTCTCCCCGTCCACCGACTCGGGGATTTCCACGCCGGCCGCGTCCAATAACGTCGGCATAATATCGCGCAGTTCCACCGGCGCCTCTATGCGCGTATTGCGCGGCAGATCCCAAGACTGCGGATAGCGCATAATAAAAGGCACCCGCGCCGAACCCTCATAGGCATAGGTCTTGCGCCAGTGGTGGTGGTCGCCCATCATATCGCCGTGGTCAGAGGTGAAGATGATCAAGGTTTCGGCGTAAGCCTGTGGATCCCGTTTTTTAAACTCGTAGAGGAAACGGCCGATCTGATGATCGATAAAAGTGATATTACCATAATAGCCCGCCCGACCTTTGCGCGTCTCGCTGTCGCTGCGCTGGGTACGCGGCGCGTTGGTGTCGGCGACTTTTTTATCGAACTGAGCCGACCAGTCGCCGACAAAGGGTGCGGGAATATCGGGATGCCCTTCATACATGTCCCAGTAGGTCTGCGGCGGGTCGTAGGGCGAGTGGGGTCGGGCGAAGGAGAGCCACATGAAAAAGGGCTGGCTCGGGTCGCGCTGCTCGACAAACTTGATTCCCTCACTAGCCGTCCAGTGCGTAGGGTGTAGGTGCTCGGGCAAGTGCGAAGGCCGCGCCAGCCAACTATTCCAATCGATGCTGTGGTCGCGATACCCGTATTCGCCTTCTTTGTGTCTTTCGAAGAACTGGTGATAGTCGCTAATAAACCCCGAATCGCGGCGCCCACTCTCGTCGAGCACCATATGGTCAAATCCATAGCGCCGCCGTTGCGGCGCGTGGTGCATCTTGCCCACCGCTTGCGTATGATAACCCGCCTTCGCCAACTCGCCCGGCAGCGTCGCCGGATATTCGAGCGCGTCGCTACCGGCCATCGTCAGCCGCCCGTGATGCCATTGGTCCATCCCGGTGAGAATTCCCGCCCGGGCCGGTGTGCACGAAGGCACCGAAGTATAGGCGTGCGGCAGATAAGCCCCTTGCTCGGCCAACTCGTCGAGGTAGGGCGTCTCCAGCACGGGGTGTCCGGCACAGCCGAGGCAGTCGCCGCGCTGTTGGTCGGTGGTGATGAGCAGGAGGTTTGTGCGGGTTTTTGGCATGCGGTGCGTCCCGTTATGTGGGGTGGGTGATGCAGCTGTTGGACGGGCTCTTGCAGGAGATCCAGCAAGAGCCCTGCGGTATTTTCGCGAATCACACCAGCACAAGATTTAAATTAAGAGGGAAAACCAAAATCCTTAATTTGGGAGATAAAATGCGCTGAGAACATCAGTACAATCCTATCCTCAAAAAAGATGCTGGCTCATCCTCCAATGCAGCGGAGGTGTGGGGGGCGGCTGCAAGGCAAAGCCTCCCCAAGGCCTTAGGCTTCTTGCGCACCCCACCGCGTAGCAATGAACGCATCCATAAAAATCTGCCCGAGATGAAACGTAATACAGGGAATCGCGATCAACCCCTTCATCTCGGGCGAGACTGCCGACTCCGGCAAGAACGCCAACACCGTCATCGCCACCGGCAAAGTCTTCTGGCTCGTCATCAGCACCACCGCCTTGCGCGCCGCCGATTCGAGCCGCAACAACGCGCAGACGCCTCCGTTGAAGACCAGATAGAGCGCATGGATCGCCAGGCCCGACAAGACCAGGACCAGCAAACTGGAGGTCTCTACCAAAGCCAAGCGCTCAGAAGATTCGCTAAATTTCATCCATGGTATGGTGATCAACGCCGCGTTGCTGGCCAAACTCAACCGCGGCCGTTGCGCGTTGATCCAGTCGACGGCAAAACGCCGCAAATATTTGCCGATGCCCAGCGGCAAAAGTATCGAAAAGCAGAGCTTGAGAAACAGATCCCCGGCCGAAAGTTCGACCTGGCCTAACGCACCCAATAGATGCGCCAAGACGAAAGGCACGGTAAGAATGCCGGCGGTATTGGTTAGCACCGTCAAAAAAAGCGCTAAGGCCACATTGCCGCGCGCCTGGGCTGTCAAGGCGACACCCGAGGTCAACGTGGTCGGCATACAACAAAACAACGCCAAGCCCAATTGAAAGGAGGGTTCCATCGGCAATTTAAAAGCGATGGCCGTGCCGATAAGCGGGGTGGCGAAGAGGATCGAGACACAACCCCATGACGTCGCCTTCCAGGCGGCGAGGGCGGCGTGGACCTCGTCGGTCTTGAGCATCAACCCCGACAGCAGGAAGATAATACTGACCGCGACATACTGCGTCGGCAGCCCGGCCATATAGATGCCTGGAGTGGGAAAGAAAAAGCCTACCACGGCCACCGTTACCAGACCGACGGGTAGGAATTGCTTCTGCAGGAAACTTAGCATGCCCCTAATATACAAGAAAAGGGCCGGAAGATATCCGGCCCACCAGGTGTACCCGTGTTTTCCGGTTCTAAAGCACCGCTACTCGCTTTCCGTCATAGCCACCGCCCGGTAGCCAAAGCAGGCCTCTTCGCAGAGCCGGCAGGAGTCGACATCGCCGGATCGGCACTCTAAGGCGCCGTCGCGGAAGAGCTGGAGAAATTGATTGGCCGAAGGTTTTTCCGAAAATAACATGCGCAAGAAACAAACCAGACGGGCGCGGGCTTCGGTGCTGATCAGGTGCTCCACCTTACAGGCGTCGATCATCGCGTCGTCCTCGTCCATGCCGAGCGCGTCGCTCAAAAAGCGCTGCACCACCAGACGCGTAGCCTCAGTCTCCTGCACGACCTTCAGACCCTGCTCGGTCAGTTCTAGAAATCGATTCGGATCTTCCTGCACATAGCCGCGCTCCTTGAGGTGTTTCATCGCCGTCGAGACACTGCCCTTGGTGATGCTCAAGTGTTTGGCGATATCTGAAACGCGGGCATAGCCGCGTTCCGTGCGCAACTCGTGGATCGCCATCAGATGATGTGCGGCGCTATGGCTCAGCTCGTTCTTTTCGTAGGCCCTCCAGACTTCCTCGAACATCGTCTCGCCCTTTCTCCTCTCAGCTGGATCGTATATCCTCGGCGTCCATCGCCAAACGGAAACCGATATTGTCCCGGGTCGACACCTCAGAGGCGCCCATCCGGTGAGTCGTGCGCAACGCCGCGCGCGTCTCCTGATAACTGCCACCGCGTATCACCCGTTCCTGGCCGCCCTCGGGCCCTTTGGGATTGGTCGACGGACTCTCTTTATAGTATTCGTTGTCAAGATAATCCTGGCACCACTCGTAGACATTCCCGGCCATATCCCACACCTCGTAAAAACTGCGGCCATCCGGCCATTCGTCGACCGGTGTGGTTGCGCCGATCTGGCCGTTGGCGTTGCAACGCTCGCCTTCAGTAAAGCGCGTGCCCCAAGGATAGGGCCGCTCGTCGGTGCCCTTTGCCGCCTTCTCCCACTCGGACTCCGAAGGGAGCCGGGCACTGCGCCAGGCCGCGTAATCACGAGCGTCTTGCCAGGAGACATTGGCCACCGGGTGTTTGCCCAATCCAACGGGAAAGGTCCCCCGCTGCCAATGGATCGGCGCCCGGTGCCCCGTGCACTGCACAAACTCGCGGTACTCCTGATTGGTCACCGGCGTCTTGCCGAAAAAATACCCCGACTGATAGACGGTATGCGCCGGCCGTTCATTGCGCGGGCTATCCTCGTCGTGGCCGCCCATGGTATAAGGACCAGGTGGTATGTGGACCATTAGCCGCTTGTTGGCCTCGGGGAGAATTTCCTTGCGCTTCTCCTCCAAAGTGCTCATATCGTGCTCCAGCCTTTCCAGCTGGACCCTCATTTCTTCAGCCTGCTGCTGCGCATGCGTATGACGACGCGACATATCCTGACGACGCACTTCCTGATTGTCGATCTGCTCCATCAGTTTTTGCGACGGCCGGTTGAACTCCAGCAGCAGGATCACAAAGTAAAGACTAAAACCGCATGTAAGTATCCAGGGTATCCATTGGTCCATGGCAATTTCCTCAAATGGCGAGGGAACCGTGCCGGTCGCGGCTTCAACCGCGACCGGCACAGTACTTTATAGCGTTCCTAATTTCTTGAGCAAGTCCACACAGCGGTTGGAATACCCCCACTCGTTGTCGTACCAACCCAGAATCTTGACCATATTGCCTTCGAGCACATTCGTCGACAACGCGTCAAAGACGCACGAATGCGGATTGCCGATAATATCGGCTAGGACCAACGGGTCCTCTGAATATTCGAGTATGCCAGACAACGCGCCCTCGGCAGCGGCTTTGAAGGCCGCGTTGATCTCCTCCGCATTCGTCTCTTTTTTCAGGACTGCGGTAAAATCGGTCAGCGAGCCGTCAGGCGTTGGCACGCGGATGGACAAACCGTCGAGCTTACCGTTTAGCGCGGGCAACACCTTGCCTACCGCCACGGCGGCCCCTGTTGTCGTGGGGATCATCGACAGCGCGGCCGAACGAGCCCGTCGCATATCGCTGTGCGGAGCATCAAGCAGACGTTGGTCGCCGGTGTAAGAGTGGATCGTATTCATCATGCCTTTAACAACACCGAACTGCTCGTGCAGAACCTTGGCCATCGGCGCCAGGCAGTTGGTAGTGCACGAAGCATTGGAAATGATCGTGTGGCCGGCTTCGAGGGCGTCGTCATTGACCCCCGTAACTATGGTGATGTCTTCGCCTTTGGCCGGGGCGGAGATAACGACCTTCTTGGCACCGGCCGCGATATGGGCGCGGGCGCCGTCGGCATCGGTAAAGAAACCCGTGGATTCCAGCACGAAATCGACCCCGAGCTCACCCCAGGGCAGATTGGCCGGATCGCGCTCGGCCAGAATGCGGATAGTCTTGCCATCGACGATCAAATTGTCACCATCGGCCTCGACCTCACCGGCGAAACGGCCGTGTGTCGAGTCGTATTTGAGCAGGTGCGCTAGTGTTTTGGCGTCGGTTAGATCATTAACGGCTTTGATTTCAATTCCGCCTTGCTCGACGGCAGCCCTGAATACCAAGCGGCCAATACGGCCAAAACCGTTAATTGCAACGGGTATATCTCCCATTTTCCGGTATGTTCCTCTTCTAATTTACAGTATAATATGGAATAAAGGTGTGAACTGTCGTAAACCGTGGAGATTGGAAGCGCGATAGTCGACCGCGCCGGGTAATGCAGTATTACAATTCGGTGCGAAACGGGTAAAACGAAACGTTACAGCCCGCTGCGAAGACCTATATTGCACTGCAATTACGGGGGGTACATGCAGGCGGACAAGACTATATAATTGTTTAATAGTAACAATATGTTAATGAACGAAGCCAAATTGAGCAAGGTCAAGCACAATCCGGCGCTCTATATCTGCATCTCTTTCAGTGGTGTAACTTCACCTTTTTCAAGTCGTAACATCCAACAACAATAAACCCAGAGCAGCGATCAGGGAGACATACGTGGCTTTAGCAAACATATTACAATTTATTGACAATCAGCAGAGGTTGTATGTCGACCAGTTGAAAGAATTTGTTCGTATCCCCAGCATTAGCGCAGGAGCCGATGCGGACAATGGCGACGGCATTACCCAAGCCGCCGATTTCCTCGTCGAGCAATTCGGCCAAATGGGATTTAGCGCCGGGAAGGTGCAGGTTAGCGCCGACACCAATCCCCTAGTCCTGGCGCACAACCCCAATGCATCGCGAGAACGCCCCACCGTCCTAGTCTACGGACACTATGACGTACAAGGAGTGGACAATCCACGTTCGGCTTGGGCGGTGGATCCCTTCGCCGCCGAGGAACGGGACGGTTTCCTTATAGCGCGAGGGGCCAGCGACAACAAAGGACCCAGTTTTGCGCATTTAAAAGCCGTGGAAGCCATTCTCGCCGCCGGGGACCAACTCCCGGTTGACTTGGTCTTCCTGATAGAGGGCGAAGAAGAATGCGGCAGCCGCGCCTTGGGCCAATTTGTCGCGGAAGGCGGTCTTGAACCTTTCGCACCACTGCTTTGCACCGTCATCTCCGATACCAGCATGTACGGACCGGACAGGCCCTCCCTGACGTTGGGCCTGCGCGGCATCGTCTACACTGAGTTGGAGATTTCTGGCCCCAAACAGGATGTGCATTCCGGCCTTTTCGGCGGCATTGTCCGCAACCCAAACCAACTACTCGTCGACGCACTTGCCGGACTCGTCGACGCCGAGGGCCATATCACCGTACCAGGATTCTACGAGGGCATCCAACCGCTCTCCGCCCGCGAGCAGAGCCTCTACGCCGCACTCGAGGTCGACGAGCAAGCCTATTGCCGCGAGTTGGGCGTAGACTCGCTAGCCGGCGAACGCGCCTATCCGCTACTCGAAAGACGCTGGACGCGCCCCACGCTAGATATCAATTTCCTATCGGGTGGCAGCCCACGCACCGTTATCCCGGGACTGGCCAAAGCCGCCGTCTCTTGCCGCCTCGTACCCGGTCAGGACCCCGAAGCAATCCAGACTGCGCTCGAAACCCATATCCGCAACCGTCTGCCTGAAAGCAACCGCATCGAATTTAAAAACCAGCATATCTCGCCGGCCTATAACCTGGACCTGGACCATCCGTTGGTCGAGCCGACCCTGCAAGCCATGCGCACAGGTTTCGAGCTAGATCCGGTGCTCACCCGAGAAGGCGGCTCAATCCCCATCGTCATCGATATCGCCACCAAAACACAAGCGCCGGTCCTGCTCGTCGGCCTGGGGCAAATCACCGACAATTGGCACGGCCCCAACGAACGCTTTTGCCTACGCGACTTCCACCGCGGCATTCGTACCTCGGCCGCGCTCTTCCATCAGCTAGGGCAAGTGTCGTAGTATTGGGTTAAACCTTCAATCCGAAGGTTGTTACCCGTGCTTGTCAAAGACCGTTCGTCGCCACGCCATATATTCCTGCTGCGCACCGCACTACTTTCCCTCTGTGGCCTCCCAGAGCATAGCCGAAATAGGCGAGCGGGACCTCCGTCCTTCGATCCTTTCCAGGACAACCTCTGCGACGCTCGAGCACATCTCGGCGACAGGAGGATAGTCAAGCAAAACTCGTTTGCCGTACAATAACGCAATGTCTTCATTCTGCGCGACCTGGCCCACGCGGCTCAACTCCTATTGGTCCACCCGCAACCGGGGCGCCTGCAATGATGGGCTCAACTTATTCTTTACGATTGTGATCTTCGTCACAATAAACTGTGTGTTTCTACTTATACTATGTGTATTGGTTGCCGATCCTTCGTTTCGTCTATTGACCGGGGATCGGAAGAAGTGGCCCTAATTCAAGGGCACAATGAATGGAGGCTCAAGCATGAAGATAATGCGATTGTTTTTGTTCGTAGCGTTGTCGGTGGTCGTAACTAGTGGCGGTTCGAATGCAGAAGAGATGGGCGATGCGCACACTGACGATGGAGATTCTTCTTCTGTCCACGACGGTGGCTGGTATTGCCAACTCTGCGAGTTAGATTTTGACACACAACAAGAGATGGATGAGCATGC
>LWDU01036249.1_pt1 | contig 32500 bp, 25 predicted proteins | sample 727161 | NCBI WGS metagenome assembly LWDU01 (sample SAMN04566230, study PRJNA314399) | hydrothermal vent metagenome | isolation source: deep sea hydrothermal plume seawater | place: Mexico: Gulf of California, Guaymas Basin | collected 2004-07-11 | reverse complement strand
CTTGCGCTTCGTGCTGGTATTGCTGTCGCCGTGGCGGCCGTCTTAATCGTGATGTTGTTACCGACATGGATTCTGTTTCAGCGCGGCGGCGAACCTGATGACGTCAACATTGCCGGCACCATGGAGTCAATTCCGAGCGAGCCCGTTCGGAGTATCGCTGTCATATCGGCCGAAGCGGATGCGGTGTGGAAAAATGGTAATGAAAAACACATCGGCAAAGGCACGGCGCTCGAGCCAGGCAGGCTGACGCTGATTAAGGGGCTCGCGCAGGTTGACTTCTTCAGCGGCGCTTCGATCACTCTGTCGGGGCCAGCTGAGCTCGATTTACGAACCAGCAAACTGGCAATCCTGCACAACGGCCGTGTGCGAGCAGATGTTCCGCCAGCGGCTCGTGGTTTCGAGATTCAAACAGCGGACGTGCGACTTGAAGATTTGGGGACGAGTTTTGGGATCGCTGCGAGCTCAGACGGCAAGTCTGAAGTGGTGGTGTTTGACGGCGAGGTGCGCGTTATTGATCGCACTGGCGAAGAGGTTTCGCTGTTCGCTGGCGATGCAGCACTCCTCGTCGACGGTGAAGCGTCCAAAGCAACAGCCGACGACATGGGAGCGTTTCCTGACATCGCGATGGTGATCGAAAAATCTGGTGGCCAGGACGAGTCGCGATATGCAGGCTGGAAAGCGGCAGCGATCGAGAGACGCAAAGATCCGCGTCTGATTGCCTACTACGATTTTGAAGGCCTGACCGACGTGTCACGCAGGTTGCCAAACCGTGCAGTCGTCGGAGCCGGTAGTGAACTGGACGGGGGAATTGTTGGAGCTCGTATCACGCACGGGAGATGGTCGAAGAAACCAGCTCTCGATTTCCGTGGCGAGGGTGATCGAGTGCGGTTCAACATACCGGGCGAGTTCGATGCCATCACGCTCTACGCATGGGTTCGTATCGATGCACTGGATCGCCAGCTGAACTCGCTGTTTCTCACCGACTATTACGATCCGGGGGAAATCCACTGGCAAATTTCGGTCCGAGGGGCACTGCATTTCGCGACGAGTCCTGTGGGTGTTCCGCCCGCACCGGCTGGCCGCGCGTTGCCGACGGGGGAACAGATTCAGGCCGAGAACCATCGATTCTGGTCCGATGAGTTCTGGGACGCCAGCCAGAGTGGCAATTGGTTTTTTTTCGCGACAACGGCAGATCGCGCTAAGCAACCTGGTGTCACTCATTACATCAACGGCCAGCCGGTGGGGTTCAGTGGTGGCAGTAACATGGATCAGCCTCTGCCGAAATTGCGAATTGGCAGTGCTGATCTGGGGAATTGGACTGACCCGATCTGGGCAAAGGCCATTCGCTCGTTGAACGGGCGCATCGACGAATTCGCGATCTATTCTGAAGCGCTCACCGCGGAAGAGATTCGGATAATTTACGAACAAGGCAAGCCATGAAGCAGAGTTTATCTATACCAGCACGCAGCGCAAGCAAGTGAATTCGTTTACTTTTCACCAGCACGAAACGCGAGCGAGTGAACACATCTGCGGTTACGCCGATTCACTCGCTCGCGCTTCGTGCTGGTATGCCGTTCACCGTTTGGCACTTTAGAATCATGCAAAAACTGTTCTTGTCATTCACCGTAATCGTCGCTGCGACGACCCTCGACATTGAATCCCCCGCCCAGGAATTGCCCGATCAGAATTCGACGGCGGCCGATTCTGAGATTCTGTTCGCCCGTCGCATCGCACCGTTGCTGCGCGAGAAGTGTCTTGGTTGTCATGGCAGCGATCCTGATGAATTGGAAGGATCGTTGGACGTGCGTGCGTTGGCGGGACTGCTCGCCGGTGGCGACAGTGGCGAACCTTCCATTGTGCCGGGAAAGCCTCGGCAGAGCTCGTTGTATCTGGCCGCGACGCGCAAGAGCGATGAATGGTCTGAGATGCCCCCGAAGGAATCCGAGCAACTAACGGCCGAGGAATTGAATTGGCTACGGAATTGGATTGGTGCCGGTGCGCCATGGCCGGATGACGAACGGGTAAAGCGAATTCAAGAAAAGTATGCCGAAGGTGAACAGGTCCTGACCTCGAAGGCGCTGTCGGACGACTGGCAAAATCGGAGATACGAACCCAAAAAACTATGGGCTTACCGACCACTGCAAGTCGAAACGGTTCCCGCCGCTGAGCATCCAGTGGATTGGTTCATCGACCGGGAACTTGCCGAGGCACAGCTGGAACCTGCTCCGGCTGAAGAGGCGGGCAAGTTGGTTCGGAGAATGAGTTTTGGTCTGACCGGATTGCCACCGCAGCCCAGCGACGTCAGAAAGTTTTCATCGGCCTTTGCGAATAACCCCGACGCGGCCGTTCGCGATTTCGCTCGGCAGTTGATGAAGTCAACACATTACGGAGAACACTTTGGATTGCATTGGTTAGATGTAGCGCGCTACGCGGATTCGGCCGGGTTTGCGAACGATTACAGCCGACCGAACGCGTGGCGGTATCGCGACTATGTGGTGCGAGCATTCAACAACGACAAACCCTACAACGACTTCGCGGTGGAACAGATCGCCGGTGACGAAATCGACGCCGATGATTCGGAGCATTTGATCGCGACAGGATTTCTGCGGATGGGGCCGTGGGAACAAACCGGCATGAGCGTTTTCAAGGAAACGCGGCAGCAATGGCTGGATGATGTCACGGATTCGGTCGGCCAGACCTTTCTCGGCCACGCCATGCAATGCTGCAAGTGTCACGATCACAAATTTGATCCGCTGCCAACGCGAGACTATTACTCGATGATGGCGGTGTTCTCCACCACGCAGTTTTCCGAGCGTGACGCGTCTTTTCTCGAAGTCGAAAACAGAAAGGGGTTTTCGGAGTCCGACGAGTGGGTCACCGCAAAGATTGATTCCTATTCACGGCAACAGAAAGCTCTCAGGAAACGCGTCGCCAAGGCACGTAAACAGGAAACCGGAAAAGCAAAGGTCGGCGATAATGGATTGGACCCTGGTGACGAGGCGTCGCTCGCGCGGATGAGCAAAAACATCAAACGTCATCGCTGGGAACTGGATCGCACCAAGCCGATCGCGCTGAGTGTGTTCACGGGAAGCACTGTCCCACGTAAGAACGTAGACCGTCGCATGCCGATGCCGGGCAATTCATGGCAGAAAACCGGATTGGAGCCCGATACGATTCTGACCGGCGGCAACGTCTACTCGCTCGGAGATCCCGTCAGTCCCGGTGCGCTTAGCGCGGCGGAATCACTTGGCGGAATGGAGTCGTCTTCATTTCCCGACGGCAAAGGCAAGCGACGGCTCGCGCTGGCGAAGTGGATCGTCAATCCGAAGAACCCGCTGACGGCGCGAGTCATGGTCAACCGAGTCTGGTCATGGCACTTTGGCAAAGGCCTGGCGGCCAACCCGAATAATTTTGGCGGTACCGGCGGAGCGCCGACCCATCCAGGACTGCTCGACTATCTGGCCACCTGGTTCATGGATCATGATTGGTCGGTCAAGCAACTCAATGAACTGATTGTCAGTTCACACGCCTACCAGCGAAGCACTCGCCACCCGGCACCCAGGGAAGAAGCCGAGCGTGATCCAGGCCGAAATCTCTACGCCTCGTTCCTGCCACGGCGTCTTACCGCGGAAGAGCTGCGTGACGCGATGCTTGTCGCCAGCGGAGAATTGAACTGGAAGTCGCATTTCAGCCTCGTCAGATCATGGGCGGCACCGCATCGGTTTATGAACCCGATCCTTTGCCCAGGCAAAGAAATCGCCGCAGTCTATACGCAGAGAAGACTCGCGGCCTGCGTGATCCATTCCTGGAAGCGTTCAATCAGCCTGGGCCAGACAAGTCATGCGAACTGCGGGAGACTTCCACGATCACGCCTCAAGCTCTGACTTTATTCAATTCTGAAGAAGTGCTTGATCGCGCGTACGGCTTGGCGGTTCGCTTGACGCGAGAAGAGCTTGATGATGAATCCACGATCAATCGAGCGTTCGAATTCGCTTTGGGACGCGCCGCGAGCGACCAGGAATGGACCACTTGCGTTGATCATTGGAACGGTGCAATCACGGAAGAGTCCGCCAGGACGTATGACGTAAGAACTTATCCGAACAAGATCCGGCGGACCGTGATGGCGGAAAAAACAGGCGAGCTATATAGCTTTGATGAACACCTGCCCGCCTACACGGATTACCAGCCCGACATCCAGCCATCGAGTCTGGATGCGAAGACACGCGGGCTTGCACAGGTGTGCCTGGTGATCTTTAACCTCAACGAATTCGCTTACCTGGATTAGATCCGTTAGCTCCGACTGATCCGACGATTCTGCCTGATTTGACCTATCAATTGATGCCTACCATGATCCAACACACAACACTCTCCCGCCGCGACGCACTCTTTGGCATTGGAACCGGCCTCGGCTCGATCGCGTTTTCGTCGCTGCTTCACGGCGCGAAAGACGTCCATCACGGCGCGAAAGCAAAACGCTGTATCTTCCTGATGATGGAAGGTGGCCCGTCTCACATCGACACCTTTGATCCCAAGCCGGAACTGACGAAACAGCATCTCCGTGCGTTTACTCGAAACGGTGATATGGAAAGCGCCATGTCGTCGGGTGAACGTTACTTCGTGAAAAGCCCGTTTGAATTCATCAAAGCGGGAGAGTCCGGCGCAGACATCTGCACCGAGTGGAAACACCTGCAGGGACGCGTCGACGACATCTGTTTCTTCCGCGGCGCCCAGGTGGACAGCGTCAATCATCCCACGGCCTGTTACCAACTGAACACGGGCAATCAATTCGGCGGCGATCCGGCGGTCGGCGCGTGGGTCACTTACGGAATGGGCACGTCAAACGAAAACCTGCCTGGTTTCGTCGTCCTGCCGCGGACGAGTTATCCACAGGGTGGCGGGGGAAACTGGTCGAATGGATATCTGCCGGCGAGTTTTCAGGGTACGCCGTTGCGACCGGAAGGGAGCCCGATTCTTAACTTGAATCCCCCCGACGGAGTCTCGAGCGAACGTCAGCGTAAGAATTTGGACTTGTTGGGACAACTCAACGGACAACACCTTGCCGCGCGCCCCGGTCGCAGCGACCTGGAAGCGCGATTGTCCAGCTATGAACTGGCCTACCGTATGCAAACGGAAGTTCCCGGCGTCCTGGATCTTGATGGTGAATTGCAAAGCACCCTGGACGCTTATGGAATCGGCGGTGCCAGGACCGATGCCTTCGGTCGTAAGTGTTTGTTAGCACGGCGGTTGGTGGAAAAAGGCGTGCGGTTTGTCCAGGCGTACGCCGGCAACTGGGATAGCCACGATTACATCGAAAAAGCGCACGGTTCGTTGATTGAATCCGTCGACAAGCCGATCGCGGCGCTGCTGGGTGACCTGAAGGATCGCGGCATGTTGGAAGACACTCTGGTCGTGTGGTGTGGCGAGTTTGGTCGAACGCCCGACAATGGGATGCGCAGTGGAGGTCAATCTTACGGACGCGACCACAACGCAAAAGCGATGGCCATGTGGTTCGCCGGCGGCGGCTGTAATGCGGGACACACGATTGGAGCAACGGACGAAATTGGAGCGACGGCCGTCGAAGAAGTTCATCACATCCGAGACGTCCACATCACACTGCTGCATCTTCTGGGACTCGACGACAACAAGTTGACATATTACCACGCCGGTCGCTTCAAGCAGCTAAGCCAATTCGGCGGTAACGTGATCGACAAGCTTATCACGTGACGGCATACCCGCACGACGCGCCGTCCGGATCTCTTCCCGGAAGGCATTGAGGAAACGATGAGCTATGAACTGCTGTTCGACGACGGCTTTCAAGCCCTATGCCGCGCCAGTTACAGTCAATCGTTTCATCAATGTACCACGCTGGGGCCGAAAGGATCGGTCGAGATTTTTCCCGCACAAAAAGGAGGCGTCTTCACACAGTCTGCCAGAGGCATCCGAACCGCGGATTAAATGAAGAGCGATCAAATCTTGATCCCTTTGTGCGTTTGATACGCCGGCAAGCCATGGACCCTGATAGGATGATTAACATTCCATTCCGGAATCTGTCATGAGAGGGATTTGCAGGATAGGAATATCGGTTGATCATGAGAATCATGCTGGGCTGGTTTTGTTCTTCTGCATCGTCCCGGTGGTCGCACGGGAGATCGTTAACAATGAATGACAACACACACAGACGCGGGTTTCTAAAACAGGCGGCTGCCCTTGGCACAGGGCTGGCTGTGGCATCGCTTTCGCAGCGTGCACAGGCCGCTCCAACAAAGACCACGCAGTCTGAACCGGATGGGTTCTTTACGCTTGGGAAGCGGGATGGCCACTGGTGGCTGATCACGCCAGAAGGAAAACCGTTCTTCACGATCGGGCTCAACCACATCGACCCAGCGAGCCTGCGCTACCCCGAGAACATCAACATCTGGCGGGAGAAATACGGCGGCAGCACGATTCGCTGGATTAAGGAATCGGTTGCTCCCAATCTTGAGGCATGGGGCTTCAACACTGTCGGCTGGGTTCAGGAAGTGACCGTACCAAAGTGGCAGCATTCGCGAGCCTTTACTGTCGATGAGTACCGCGCGCTCGACATGCCTTACTGCCACCTGCTTCCATTCACCGAGTCGCATCAGTGGGAGAAACACACGGTCCACTACGATTTTCGCAGCGATGACTGGAAGGAATGGGTCGATTACGTCGCCCGCTCTCACTGCGCGGAACTCAGCGATGACCGAGACCTGATCGGCTACTTCTACAGCGACTGCCCCACCTGGACGCACTCGAGGCCGGACAACGTCTGGCGAGGTCCGATCTTTGAACCTGAGCGGCTTGAATCTGAAGCAGGTCGCAAAGAACTGACCGAGTTGGCTCACAGCTATTACAAGACCACGCACGATGCAATCAGACGGTACGACAAGCACCACCTGATTCTCGGTGATCGCTACGAAGCCAACGCCCCGATCGCGATGGAGATCATCAACGCAGCAAAACCGTTCGTCGACGTGTTGTCCTTCCAGGACTTCAGAAATCCGGTCGAACATCTCGACGAGTGGCACAAGAAGACAGGGAAGCCCGTGCTGCTTGCCGATGCCGCCGGAGTCCGTGGCCCCATGACAAACGGGTTCAAACCAAACAACGGTGCCTGGTATGCGGCAACGCTTTCCGCTCTGCATAAGAACCCAGGTTGCATCGGCTTCCATCTATGCGGTGCCTACCAACGCAACAAAGCTCGACGGCGCGGGCTGCTGGACGAAATGGAGAATCCCGATAAGGAGCAGGTGAAGCTGATGAAGGCCGCCAACGAAGAGATCAGCCAATGGATGGACAGCCAGTTTTGACCTCCGCCGAGTAGTGGTGGCATCCAACGCCACAAGGACTGCGGAATGCAGATTCAGCACAGAGGACGATGTGTATAAAATCTCTGTGTCCCTCTGTGGTTTAATGACAGCGCATCTGGACGCCGCGATCAATCAACTCGATGACGACTACCACCAGATCATTGAGGCATACAAATCCATCGCCCAAAAGCGAAAAATACTACTGCGGCAGAAGCAGACAAGGCCGGTCCCCACCGGCCGAATCGTTCTCTCCGTCTCCGATGGCCGTTAAGAACCAGCCCTATGAACGAGGGCAACCGGGGTTCTTCACGATCGACGGCGAATCCAGGTCACATCTGAGCAGGACAGTCGGAAAGCTGAACAGCCAGATCACGGTAAACGTCCGAGTTCCGCTTAACGACAAGGCTGAGCGACGAGAGCTCACAACATCAATCATGCCCGCCGGTCTTCTGCACAAGATGAATGCAAACGAAATCCGCGATCTGATCGCCTACCTGCTTCAGGAAAGCGAATCGTGATGCCCGCCACAACAAGAACCGGGCAACTTAGCGAATGGGCATTGGCTCGAAGCCGTCACGGCTCGGATGAGGAATCAGGTATAGGTAGAGTTGGGCCCCGAACCAGACTTCTGGTCTCCTGAATGACAATGACAAAACCCTCAGCCACAAACGACTTGCGCTTGATGTTAAGTGGTTCGGATAGGTGACCAGTTTGGGCCAGGCTCCCCCGGTAGGACTCGAAACGACCGGCCAGCTTTGATTGCAGCTGAAAACACGCCGGCAATCAGATCGCTGTTTTTCGGAATAATGCTAATTGGGACGTTCTCTCGTCTCCGATTTGAATCCGACGTTCCAGATGCCGATACTCCCTGCACCCTGGAAATCGGAATCAGGCGACCAACCCTTTCCTTTTTGTTGGTTCCCAGCAACACTGCTGGACTTCGTGGACAGCGGCCGACTATACTCCTCGGCTCGACGCTGCCAAAATAATATACATTTGTACACCTCCTGCAGTTTTACGTAATACATTGATGCGTTTTTTGCATCTTTGGAACGGCGGGAGGTGGGACATTCACTTCCAACCGGCAGCTCGAATTTGGGCTGGGGGGCCATGCCCTCTTTAGGTAATGAATCATGCCAAAGCAAAAAACTCACAAAGGGATGAAACGCCGGTTTAAGATCACGGCGTCGGGAAAAGCAAAGCACCGTAGTGCATTTCGTGGCCATCTGTTGAGCGGCAAACCCGCGAAACGAAAGCGAAATCTGCGAAACAGTGGCATTGCTGAAGGCAAAGATGCGAAAAACATCATCGCAGCTCTTCGTCCATCTCTTTAACTAAGCTTTTCCCTGATAACATGTTGTCGTTGAGTTAAGTTCAGCGAGCAGCGAGAGTGCCTGAGGCCCCTGCCTCTTTAGATCACATACCAGGTTCCATCGATTAATCCGGCTCAGAATGCCGTTCGTGGCCCGGTCGAAAGACTGAATTATGCGTGTCAGAATCGGAAAAGCTCGTCGTCGCTCGAAAAAGCGTCTGTTCAAAGAAGCTCGTGGGAACGTTGGTGGTCGCAGTAAGCTGTTGCGGACCGTCAAGGAAACCATCATTCGTTCGCGCGCCTATGCGTTCCGTGATCGACGCGTTCGCAAGCGAATGTTTCGTCAGCTGTGGATCATTCGTCTAACGGCCGCCTGTCGCGAGCGTGGGATTTCCTACTCACAGTTCATTCACGGACTGCAGTTGGCAGAGATCGGGCTGAATCGCAAATCGCTGAGCGAACTGGCAATCTCACACCCCCAGATCTTTGACGAGGTCGTGGCAGCGGTCAAGTCTGCGAAATCAACCGCAGCTGCCTAAGGCGTTATCGGAATCGAAGATATCAGCGAGAAACCTGCTCACAGGTTTCTCGCTTTTTTATGCGCAACAGAACAATTTTCGTGTACGCGGCTGCTTCATCAGCCACATGAACGCACGGAACGGGGGCGTCTGACGTTGCCATTTCCTGTGTCCACTGCACGTTTAAGGGCCATGCTGGCTGCTGATCACGTGTTAGTCTTCCTTTGCTGTGCCAATTGATTCAGCTGGCGTTCAAATCGGTTAGACTGCCTGACCACTCATATCAACCTCAAGGTCATGTCGAGTCGGAGTTTGTAAATTGGATATTCTGAAAGCATTCCGCGACTATCAGGAAGCTGCGACTGCGGCCATTGCCAGCGCATCCACCGCCGAGGCACTTGAGCAGGTGCGCATCGAGTACCTGGGTCAGAAAAAGGGGAAGCTGCGTGAACTTCAGGGTCTGGTCGGCAAGGCCAGCAAAGAAGAAAAGCCGCTGGTGGGCAAAACGTTTAATGAAGTCCGCACCAAGGTAACGACACGGCTGGAGCAACGGATTGCCGGACTCAGCCAGGACAGTCAGTCCACCACCAGTGACTTTGACCCGACACTACCGGGACAACTGCCACCACTGGGGGGCGTGCATCCGATCACGCGGACGATTGCCCACTTTCGTGAATTGATGGGGCGGTTCGGATTCGACGTTGTGGAAGGACCGGAGATCGAAGACGAGCGGCACAACTTCGACGCGCTAAACATTCCGGAAGACCATCCGGCGCGTGATCCACTGGATAACTTCTATATTGCCACCGCTGCAAGGACTGCAGGCGGTCCAATCCTGCTGCGAAGTCAGACGTCAACCGTTCAGATCCGCACCATGGAAACGGTTAAGCCACCGGTTCGAATCGTATCGTTGGGACGCGTTTACCGACCGGACACGATGGACGCCACTCATTCGTGCATGTTCCATCAGATGGAAGGTCTGATGGTGGACACGAACGTCACGATGGCTCAATTGAAGACGCTGCTCAGCCTGTTTGCACGTTCCTTTCTGGGTCCGGATGTCGAGATCCGCTTTCGCCCGTCGTTCTTTCCATTCACTGAACCGTCTGTCGAGGTCGACATGAAGTGGGGCGACTCATGGATGGAAGTCGGCGGCGCCGGTATGGTGGACCCGAACGTTTTTCGTGCCATTGGGTATGACCCGGATGAGGTTACCGGATTTGCGTTCGGCCTTGGCATCGAACGCTTCTGCATGAAGCACTATGAAGTCGACGATATTCGACGCTTTTATGAAAACGACGTGCGTTTCCTGAAGCAGTTTGCTTGAACTCGAGCTGTCGCGGCAGACGCTCCAGGAACGCTGCTGAACCGGGCTGGAATGCGCCCGCTGGTTCGTGAACACCGTCCAGCCGGCAGTAACTGAGCACGCCCTGTCAGCCCTGCAGTTTCAGAGGCCCCTGGCAAAATCGGCAAGCAACATTCTGCCCCACAAACTGGGCACTCGCACGAATTTCCGTGGAGCAGTGCGGGCAGGTGGCGTACAAGGCGATACGCTCAACATCTTTGTCGTATTCAAACCCGTGGTCACAATGGCGACACTGGACCGTCGCACCCACATATTTTTTATTGATTCTGAGTTCTTCCTGACAGCCAGCGCACCGGACGAAGTGCCCTCGGGCCTTTGCGGTCTTCATTTCCTGTATTTCCGGCAGCGGAATATACGCAGGAATTTCAACGCTGTCTTCGGTGAGTTCCGAATTCAGCAGCGCGCGGCATGTGATGCAATGCACCACATTGGCGGGCATTTCATCGCCACATTGGGGGCACGGCCCTCCCTGCCAGGCACCTTTAACTCCGCGAGATTTGTTTGACATGTTGGAGACACTCGAGCTCATTTTTCCACCCTGCATGCTGCGTATTGTATGCAAATGCGTCACCCCTGCTGCAGAATCAGGCGTCTGCAGACCTCCTGGGGGCGTGAGTGTTATGAGACACTCTAGACTCGAAAACTGCTACAAAAACAACAAAAGACGACCGATGCCATGGGATTCGGCTCATCAGGCGTCGACGTTCTGCGTAAACAAAGCAAAGAGAATTGGTAATATAGGTCGTTCGACCGTCCAATTGCGGAGGCTCCCCTAAGTCTGCAAACGCCGCGCCGAATTGGATGCCGCAAATAGAGATTCCTGATTTCGTGGCCCCCCACGAGGTGGATTGTTGCCGGTGCCTGCGTATTTCCGGGGCCAAATTCCACCAAGGTTCGTAATGGGGCAGGATTCCGGATATTTTGGGTCTTAAGAGATATCGGCAGCGAGCAGACACAAGGATCTATTGAGTACTCCGATCTCGGTCCGATCCTGCATTTGCGGTGTCGTTATGACGACAGCAACGATCGTAGTCGGTGATCGAATCACAGCATTGGCGCATCGCCGATCAAGGGAAGAGCTTCAAGCTTTTGGACGCAATCATGGCAGAAACGTCAGACGCCGAGGCGAATCAGGAAGCATTCCTGATTAGTTGGGACGGCACATCGTGGCGAGACGTGGTGCGCTTGCGCCAGGGACAAGTCGTGACTGTCGGCCGGTCCGAGACAAACAAACTGGTACTGCATGACGATGCCTGCAGCCGCAACCATTGTGAGGTCTTTCACTCAGAGGGCAATTGGAAACTTCGCGACCTGGACAGCCGTAACGGAACGATCGTCAGTGAACAGACAGTTGAAGGTGATGTGACGCTGGGGGTCGGCGACGTCGTGTGCATTGGACAGTGCCGTCTGGCGTTCACCACAAGTCTTGACTCACAACCATCGTCGCCTGACGATGGCACCGTCGTGACCGACCGAGAAACGTCGCTGGCTTCCTACTCCCCACCGCACGACGAACCGCCTATTCTGCATCGGTCCATCGTGCCACAGTTTCTGGCTGACGAAGACGACCGGGTGCGGCAGTCTCATCACGAGAAAGAACTCGCCCGACTCTATCGCCTTGGCCTTGAAATGGGGGCCGCAGAGACTCGGCAGCAACTCACCGAAGTCGTCCTGAAGAACCTTGCGGCCGAAACTGTAGCGGACATTTCTGCAGTGCTGCTGGCTCGGCCCGACGCCCCGGAAACGGTGGCCCCGGCCGACTTGCTGGTGGTCGCCTATGATAGTCGGAAAGACCTGCCCTACCGTCGAGTTTCCGACAATCTCTCGCGCGTTGTGCTGTCCAGTCGAGAAGCAGTTCTAGCACGTGACGTGGAAGACAATCAGCAACTGGCGGTCTTCGACAGTCTGGGCGAAATGCGAGCGATGAGCGTGATTTGTGCGCCCATTCATTGCGATGATCGGGTTCGAGGGCTGGTTCATCTGTACGCCACAAATCCGGACAACGCGCTGGACAAGCACGATCTGGAATACACGCTGGCGGTCGCTCGACAACTCGCACTGGCATTGGACCGTCTCAGCGAACGTGATTCGCTCAAGTCGGGACTTGCTCAGGCCCGGAACGAAAACAAGTCCCTTCGTCAGCACTTTGACAATGAGTTCAAGCTGATCGGCGACAGCGCTGCCATGGCGGATTTGCGAGAAAAGATCATTCTGATCGCCGAAACGCACGCCAACGTTTTGATTCGTGGCGAGAGCGGATGTGGTAAGGAACTGATCGCCCGCAACATTCACTTCAGCAGTCCACGCCGGGAAGGGCCGTTTGTGTGCCTGAATTGCGCGGCGCTCAACGAAAGTCTGCTCGAAAGCGAATTGTTTGGCCACGAAAAAGGAGCCTTCACCGGAGCTTCCGACCGCAAGATTGGACGCTTTGAGCAGGCTCACCAGGGAACATTGTTTCTGGACGAAGTCGGAGAGATCAGTACGGCAATCCAGGCGAAGTTTCTGAGAGTTCTGGAAGGACATCCCTTTGAGCGACTTGGCGGCCGCAAACCAATCGATGTCGATGTCCGCATCGTCGCGGCTACGAACAGAGACCTGGAGGAAGCCGTGGAAGACGGCGACTTTCGCAAAGACCTCTATTTTCGACTGCACGTGGCAGAATTAATTGCTCGTCCATTGCGTGAGCGGCCCGACGACATTGCACTTCTGGCCAACTTTTTCCTGCAAAAATTCGTGGAGAAAACAGGACGAATCATTTCCGGATTTACTGAGGACGCCCTGAATCTGCTGACCAACTATGACTGGCCAGGGAATGTCCGTGAGCTGCAAAACACAATCGAACGCACAGTTATCCTGTGTCGCAATGAGGTTGTTAGGGGGACAGACGTACAGTTGTCGTCGTTTTCGAGTCGGCTGTCGTCTCAGGCGGCCCCACCTTCGGCAACGGCCGACTATCGCGAAATGTCGCTGGGCGACGTGGAACGCGACCATATTCTGGCAACCCTTGATTTTACCAGCTGGAACAAGTCCCAGGCGGCACAGATTCTGAGCATCGAACGATCGACACTGGACCGAAAACTGAAGCGGTACCATGTGTCAAGACCGGATTAGCTTTTCCGGCAATTCGGCCCTGTTCCGTGCTTTTTTCGGAGCACAATGGCCGCGGTGGCAAGATAGCCCAGGGTTCCCCAGGAATCGTCATCCCGGATTGTGCTTTTTTGTTGACAATTCGCCACGCCGCTTCAAGAATCGGCGTCGAACGGAATTCACTGTCACTGAGTGTGGTTTTGGCGTTGTTGGCCCTGAGAGCGGCTGTTTTGACAACCAACCAACTTAGGGCGGGCCATAGAGGGAGCCAACGGAATGGCGAAAGTTCAGCAACATTGTGCTTTGCTTACATTGGAGTCACTGAATGTCGTCGTTTTTAGCTGAGTTAGACGGAACTCTTGAGTCACTTTCGGCAATCGAAGGTTATGAGTTCCTGAGTGATTTAGACGCTGGGTTTGAAGAAGAGCTGAAATCACTGGGGGTAGATCCTGGCGCGCCCACGGCTGCCAAGCCGGGGTCTGAGGAAAAGGTGATGATGTTGGCCGCGAGATACGCAGCCGGATTACCATTGTGGCACAATGACGATTGTTACGACCACGGTCCTGGCAGTGTCGGTAATCTGATCGTGGACAACACTATCGCAATCGAAGGAACGGCCGCAGCAGATGAAAAATTTGATGTCGCCTGATCGAGTGTTCTGGCGGATCGCCAGTCACTGAATACAAAAAAGGCGCCCTGCTGGGACTCAGCAGGGTGCCTTTTTGTTTTATCAGGCGATCCTGGAGCAGTCTTCGAAAAGCTGTGGTCTGGGGGCTCGTGGGAAAGCGACTCTGGCAAGGGGAAAGACATTCGCCACGGCCACAAGTCAGCGTAGCACGCTGTAGTCCGGTGTGAATACACACGGGGGCCGTGGGACGACGTTGGATTCGCCCTTTCCACGTCGGTACTAAGCTTGTATTCCCAGTGTTTCGCAGACTTTGCCACGGCGCGGTGGCTGGCGAGTCAAGCTGGGCAAAATGCACGCACACCCATCGATGTGCTCACCGAGCGTTACAGCGAATCTCGCTGATTCATGGCCGCGATTGACGTGTTTCAACAGCAGAACGGCTGCCCCCACGAGCCAGTACCGGTTCCGTCTATTTGTAAACTGCTCTAGAAGCCGCTTTCTTCGCCTTCAATTCGGGCCTGAAGTTCATCTCGTTCACGACAAGTCACTTCCAGATCAAACACCAGGTACTTCACGTCCAGACGAAGCTGCGATAACGCTTCCTGCACCAGTCCCAGAATCCTTCGTCGACGAAGGGCTGACTCTGTGACACGGTTGTACAACAACTGCAGCTCCTGTTGTTTGTCTGCGTCGCTGTCGATCTCCCGGATCAAGTCACCAAGTTCGACAAGCTCTGCCGGAAGATCCTCAGTAGGCCGATTCTCAAATCGTTTGGGGGGAGTCATAGGGGGGCCTTAACTGTTCCTGCTCATGCAGTGCTGACGTCTGATATTGAAATCCATTCTGAAGCGTTGGCCACTTGTTCGCAAGTAAATACCGACATCGAATTCACTTTCCGACTCCGCCGTCGTTGGGACCGGAATTGAACAGATTGGCGCCAAAATTGTAGTAACCCCAATAACCGGCAGACTTCACTTCGGCAACCAAAAGAGAGTCCCACACAGTAAAACCAGCCAATTCCCAGCAATTACTTCGGGATCAAGTGTCCGCACAAAATGGGTTGGTGAACTGCACACAAAGATATTCAGGAGAAACCACGTGTCGTTTCTGGTCTCGGTCTGATGGTTGGACTGTGGTATTCTGCAGTTCCCCAGGTTTATTGCGTTTCCACCACAGTTCGAGAAGTTGTGACACGGATGTCGCTCACAATTCATCAGGAAGATGCACGCCCTGCGACACTCGGCGGGGCGTATTTGCTCACCGTTCCACTATTGCTTCTGGCAGCCGGAACCTCCGCCTCAGCGTGCGCGGCGGACGACTCTCAGCCCGACTGGCAAGTCATCATTCCGTGGGGGCAGTCGGTTCAACTGGAGCAACAGCAGATCAGCACTGACAGTGGTGACAAAACACTGCAGATTCAGTTTGGCTCACAAGCCGACTTTCAGCAGGTACAAGTTATTTCCATGCGTCAACCGGCCGCTGTGATCGACGAGTTCAAGGCAACGGTTCGATTGAATTCCACACAACCAGGACTTCGCCTGGCCCTGCGTCTGGTACTGCCACGCCAGAAGGATCCCCGCACAGGTCACCCGCTGACAGGACTTGTCACAGGCGACACGTACGAAAAAGCGGACACCTGGCAAACGTTGTCTGTGGCAGGCACTCGATCTTCCGTGGAATCTGAAATCAGACGTCTTCGCGCCGCGCTACATCAATCGAACGTGAATTCCGCCGATGCCTATTTCGACGCGTGCGTCGTGATCGCCGAATTGCATTCCGGCAGGACGCTCATTGACATCGGTTCATCCTCGTATGGCCCGGTGGTTGCACCGCGTCCCGGAATCGTTGTCAGCGATCTTTCCATGCCAGTCAAACCCGCCTCGCCTGAACGTCGAGTTAGAATTGAACGTGACAGAATACTGGTCGATGGCGCTCCAACGTTTCCGACGTTCATGCCGGACCACGGAGAATCTCTGGAGACTCTGCAGCGACTCGGCGTAAACGCCGTCTGGGTGCCCGACCTGAGTGACGTGGAACGGATGCAGTTGCTGAAGGACTCCCGGATGGTGGTGATTGCCACGCCGCCGCACCCGCAATTTGATCCCGCCGACTTTGAGACACCGTTGCAGGGACTTCCACCACTCGACCAGACGTATCCTGATCCGAACATCTGGCTTCTGGGAACCCGTGTTGGACCGGAACAGCAACCACACCTGCTGGCCTGGGCTCGAGCAATCCGTACGGCCGACCGAATAATGCGACGCCCGTTGATGGCAGACGTCCTCGCTGCAGAAGGAGTTGCGTCGCGTCAGATCGATATTGTCGGCATCAGTCAAACGCTACCGGGCGGTACGACAACCTTTGGCGAGTCTCGCAATAAGTCCTACCTGCGTCTCAATTCGTCAGCGCAGCTGACGCTGCCGTGGCAATGGATTCATGTGGAGCCGTCCGCCGAGCTTGCGGCGTGGCGCAGTGCGATCGGCGCAGAACCGGTCTATGTGGAACCCGAACAGATCCTGATGCAAATGGCCGCCGCGCTTTCGGCCGGTTCGCGAGGTATCGGTTTCTGGAAAACACAGTCACTCGAAATCGGTGGTCCGGCGCAGCGCGAGACCGCCAGAGCGATCGAGCTGGCCAATCTTTATGTCGACATTCTCACACCATTGTTAGCGGTCGGTCGAATTGAGGGTCACATTTCGATGAATCTGACAGACACGGCCGTGGTCTCAGACGAAAGGAACGATTCCTGGATCAACACAACGATGGGAACATCGTCTGCCGGCCCGGGCTACAGCCGGATTCCTGATGGCCCTGACGCAGCACTGCTGAATGGCTCCGGAGCATCACTGATTCTTGCAGGATTCTGGGATCGAGCGTCGCACTTTGTGCCTCAGGAATTGTTTGCCGAGTCAGCGGCACTGACGGTTGCGGCCAGCGAAACAGCATCTGCATGGCAGATTTTTGCAACGGGCGTTACGGGGTTAAGACGTCAGCCCACAGCCGGCGGACTGGCACTGACAATCAGCGACTTCGACCAGGTCGCGACCGTTCTGGTGACATCAGATCACGAACTACGAAAAAAACTGGAAGCTCGCGTTCACCGCCACGCCCAGAGAGCCGGCCAACTGTTCATCGAACTGGCCGAACTGAAACTGGCCAGAGTTCGGGACACCTGTCGAAAAATTGACAGCATGACGTCGATTGATGGATCAACGAGTCAGCTGTTTGAGCAGGCGGAATCGCAGATCGAAATGGCGCGCCAGGCACAAGCACGACGTAATTTCCCCACCACCGAACGCTACGCCCGACAAGCCATGCGTTCTGTCAGGACGGTTCAGAATCGCTATTGGCGTACGGCGCTGCGAGGACTGTCCACGCCTACCGCCAGCCCACACACCATCAACTTTGCTGCGTTGCCCGACCATTGGAAAATGTTGCAGCGAATTGAGACCAATCAGGCGTCGGAGACGGGAAACTTCGACAGCCTCAGACTGTTAACCGAAAGTTCATGGGAACCGGTGTCTCCGCAACCAACGACGTACCATTCCAGTGCTGACGTTGTGACCGAGAACCGTGGTCCCAATCAGGTGCTGCGAATGCGGGCATGGAAACGCACGTCTGAAGTGGCAACATTCAACGGGCAACCGTCGCTTCTGGTCCAGGCACCGGAAATCATCGCCCAGCGCGGCGACGTGTTTGAGATTCGAGGTAAAGTGCGGATAGGTCAGGGTGTTCAGGCTGTGAACGACGCGCCGTTTCTTGTTTTTGACAGCGACCTGGGACCGGAGTTCGCCGTTCGACCGCAGCTGGAGCCGTCATGGAGAACGTTTCGGATCTTTCGCGAGGCTTCGAAAACAGGTCCGTTCAAAATCTGGCTGGCACTGACGGGTTCCGCGGAAGTCTTTATCGACGATTTTTCGGTCGTTCAGCGGGCACGTCTGCCTTCGGCGGAGACCCTGCCGAAATTCGGAGAAACCGCAGATCCGACCGACTCCAGGCCTGGTCGTGGTTCCCGCGTGCAGGGCGCAGGAGGGTATTCGATCCAGTCGCTTCCCTGAGAATGCGTTTGCGGATCCCCTCAGGACAACGATGAAGCTTGCAGATGAGAGCCCAGTCGGTACTCTGTGGACGACTCAGAGATCAGTCGACGGAAGAATTATCACAGAGTCCCGGGCTATTGGGGTGATGTCTGTGAAGTCCGCGACCGATTGGTAAGTTGTTTACTGCCGATCGCCGAAAACACGCTTACGGCGAAATCTTCGTCCCTGCCGGTCGTGCACTGCGACTGCCACACTGCATTAGTCCCAAGGATCACATTCGAATGCCTATCGCAACTCCCGAACAATACGCAAAGATGCTCGACGCAGCCCAGCAGGGTGGCTACGCCTATCCGGGCATCAACGTCACTTCGATCGTGACCATGAATGCTGCGTTGAAGGCTTTCGCCGATGCCAAATCAGACGGTATCATTCAGTATTCGACAGGAGCAGGTGAGTTCGCATCCGGTCCAAATGTCAAAGACGCTGTGCACGGTGTCACCGTGCTGGCTGAGGCCGCCCATCGTCTGGCCGAAAAATATGACGTTCTGATCGCTCTGCATACAGACCACTGCCAGCCAAAAAAAGTCGATTCATTCCTGAAGCCACTGATCGAAGCCACCGCAGCACGACGCGCCGCTGGACAGGGCAATCTCTTTCAGTCGCACATGTACGATGGTTCAGAACTGCCGTTGGATGAGAATATCGCTCAAAGCCAGGAGCTGCTGAAACTCTGTGCAGCGAACGAAATTATTCTGGAAGTTGAAGCCGGCGTTGTCGGGGGCGAAGAAGACGGCATCGATCATTCCGACGTGCCCGCCGAAAAGCTGTACACGACACCGGAGGACATGGTTAAGGTTCATGAATCGTTGAACGGCCTTGGACGATTCATGTTTGCCGCGACGTTTGGCAATGTGCACGGTCACTACAAACCAGGAGCTGTTAAACTCCGCCCGGAAATCCTGCGCGACGGGCAGAAAGCCGTCACCGACAAGTACGGTGCGGAATCAGAATTCGATCTGGTCTTCCACGGAGGATCCGGCACGTCCACCGCACAGCTTCAAGAGTCTCTGGACTACGGCGTCGTGAAGATGAACATCGATACGGACACGCAGTATGCATTCACGCGACCGATTGCCGACTGGATCCTGAAACACTACGACGAAGTCCTGATGATTGACGGCGAGATCGGTTCCAAGAAGGCCTACGACCCTCGGACCTATCTGAAGCTTGGTGAAACCGGTGTTGCCGACCGCATGATGCGTGCCTGCAACGACCTTCGCAGCACCGGCAAGTCAATTTTCGGAACGGTTTAGACTTCATCCCGAAGAAATCGTTTGTCGGTAAGTCCGGTTCATTGATCAACGCGCATCCGAGCCGTTGCCCGAACGCTGCCACAGAAGCCAAAACAGCCGTCACTCTCCACGAGTGACGGCTGTTTTTTTGCGTGTGTCGACACGGTTGACCGGAGACCGAATCGCTGGGCAAGAGACGACTCTTCCCCACGCCGCGCGGCGCTGACGACAGCAGTTGCCGGTCCTCCGTGATGCCACATTCGCCCGCCAGATCATTGAGCCGCTCTTTATTGACCGACGGACCTACAGGTCGTCTTCCGTATTCTTATGGAAGGCGACCGCGGACGATGGCGTTTCCACTTCGCTGGCCGGCGAACGACGACGTCATGGCTGGTCACCGCAGGCATCGCAGACCGGAGATCCAGGCGAGGCACTCCGTTTGTTTCGGGAGTTGCTACACGATCAGCAGCAGGTCATCGGTCACGACCATCCCGACACGCTTGACACGCGCAACAACATCGCTTCCCTGACGCTGGAGACCGGGGAACCGCAGGACGCGTTGCGGCTGTATTGCGAACTGCTGCTCGACTACGAGCGAGTGCTGGACTCCGACCATCCCGACATGCTTAACACCCGCGACAACATCGCGTTCATTGTCAGCAAGAGGGCAGAGCACTCCGTGGGCGGATGTGGAGTTTCGGACCTGGATTGAAACGCAGACACCTCGTGGAAATGCCAGCACTCGATGTGTCACATTACATAACCGACATGTAGTGAGCGGCAATTACTCGCAAAATTTCATCGGGATCAATTGGCTTGACAAGATGCAAATCGAAGCCCGCTGCCAAAGCTTTTTTGTGGTCGTTTTCCTGACCGTAACCGGTGACAGCCACCAGGACCACGTCACCGAACTGCGGTTGGCTGCGTATGGTTCGAGCAACTTCGAAGCCGTTCAGAATTGGCAACCCAATGTCAATGACGGCGAAGTCCGGGTCGAAGTCGCCGAAAACCTCCAACGCATCCCGTCCATCGGCGGCCATCGCCACGTCCAGCCCCTTGATCTCCATCGAGCGGGCCAGCATCCTGCAAATGCCTGGATTGTCTTCGACGATCAGAATTTTCTTCCCACGAAAATCGACCGTTGGGTCTTCGGTCCGTGGCGATTGGGGGGCGTCGCTGAACGGCAGTCGGATGGTAAACTCGCTGCCATGTGCTCTTCCTTCGCTCACTGCCAACACCGTTCCGCCGTGGGCTTCGACAATCATGCGCACCAGAGGAAGACCTAATCCCATACCACCCTGCGAGCGGTCCAGCGTCTGCTCTGTCTGGGTGAACGGCTCGAAAATATTCCGGATCGACGATTCCGAAATTCCCGCGCCATTATCACGAACGCGGATCACGGCCTCATGATTTTCGCGCAGGGTCATGTATTCGATCGTCCCTCCTTCGCCGGTGTATTTCGAGGCATTCACCAGCAAGTTGACCTGCACCTGCAGCAGTCGTCCCACATCACCATTGACCCGCAGCGGTTCGTCGGGAATGCGGATATGAAGCTGCTGTCGTTTCTGGTCAATTTGTGGCTGCACGCACCGGACCACGTCCATCATCAAGCTCCTGATGTCAAAGACGTCACGATGCAGTCTGACCTTGTCGTGCGTGGCGCGCGGCATATCCAGCAGGTCATCGAGCAGCCGAGCCAAATGCCGCACGTGTCGCTCGATGACCTCGCGTGCTTCAAGATCCGTTTCTTCGGAAACTTCATCTTCTGAAAGCACACTGGTGGCGTTCAGGATGGCCGCCAGCGGATTGCGCAACTCATGCGAGAGCACGGCCAGGAACTCGTCCCGTCTCCGCACGGCGTCACACACCTCCGCCTCTGCTCGTTTTCTCTCGGTAATGTCCGTCACGGCGATATAACTGCTCGACCAATTCGGAGCATTCTCATCGACGAACATCCGCAACATCACATCTCTTTTCTCACCACTCAGTGTTTTCACCACGGCGTCAGATTCGAACGATGTCCGGCCGTCACTCAGGGCGATCAACTCGTCGCGGAACGTGTGATAGGATTCCTTGCAGAATGTTCGAGCCAACGACTCGATCAACTCGTTCTTGTTGCTGGCCTCGTGAAGCTTGAGTGCCGCAGGATTGACATCCAGAATCTTCACCAGGTCGAAACACTCGGCCACGGCATCTGCGTTGTTCTCAAGATACTCTTGAATATCCTCGACGCCTTCCTCGCGCAGGATGTCAATCCACTTCTGCACCTCAGAAAAGTCTTCATGCAAAAGACCGACCGGCGAGTTATCAATGATGAGACGCAGACGTACTTCGCTTTCCGACAGCTCCATCGTTCGTTCCGCCACGGCTGCTTCAAGATCTTCGGCGTATCGTTCAAAGTGTGATCGATTGGCGCGATGGACTTCGCGCACGAGTTCACTGGGATCTGTCGCCTTTTCCAGGTACGCGAATGCACCACTGTTGACAGCGTCCTTGGCAGACTCAAATCCGCCGTACGCAGTGTTGATGATGACGCGAACCTTGCTTCCAAGATCACGGAATTTCTTAAGAAGCTGCGTGCCCTGCATATCCGGCAGTTTCAGGTCGACCACCGCGATACCGTATTTCTGCTGCTGAATTTGGACCAGAGCTTCGGTCGCAGTTGCACAGCCCGTGACGGCAAAACCCTCGTCTTCCAGAATCGCCTTCAGAGTCACCAGCAGCGAGTCATTGTCCTCGACCAGAAGCAGACGGGAAAGCCGCGAGCGCTCTGACAGGTTGGCAGCATCCACGTCCGCGATGCATCTCTTCATACCAATGCTCATTGCTTACGCTCATCGGGTTTTCGCCGGCGATTGGAAACTCGTATTTCGTTAATCGATCGAACACATGCTGGAACATGATCAGATCGAGTAGTTTTGAATGACAGTTTGTGCGCTGCGCCGAACCACGTCTCTGGCGATCGACCTGTATTCTTTTTCCTTTCCCGAATTCATGATCGCAACGACGTACGCAGTGTATTGCCTGTTGGCCGGAACGACTTTGAACGGAATCATGAATGGCAACTCCGCGTCGATCAAAATCATGTCGCAGCGAAACTGTCCCGCAACTTCCAGCCCAGGAATAGTGGTTACGCGCCCAGGGAATCGGGCCTCTCCGTGTTTTCCCAACGACTTAAACTCTCTTCCGGCCCGACGATTTTTTGCTTCATATGCCGCGAAGACAGGACATGAACATCGCAGCCACGTCGACCCACCGAAGTATAGCGACTATCGATGCTCAAAATGAAGGTGAGAATTGGTCAGTCGTCACTCAGGAAGGGCACTTTAATCGTCCGCCGCGTACGTTGTCGACCGTCAACATGAGGCACCGGGATCGAACAGACCGATGCCGCCGGGCAACTAAACGGAACGTCAACGTCTGACACATATCGCACACACACTATGTACTTGTATTTAATCCCCACCCCCTCAGCAAAGAACACTACGGATGGGCACTTCTGCGTTTTACACTGATTCGCAGCCGCGCATGACGTGTTCCAGCCTGACAAACAGCGCTGCCCAGGAGCCAGAGCAGTTCGCGCGAAAACGTAGACGGCTCTAATGGTCACGGACTTCTGCCCTTGAATCGCCTCAACCGCCGCCAGTTCAATGGTGACGACCTGTTCGTTCAGAGATGACAGCGATTCTCTCTGAAACATCAGTTGCCCCACGGACCAGTCATCCTGCTTCTGGTATCCAATTACCGCGGTTTCGCCCGTGTGCAGCTTCAATTCAAACTGTTGTTCGTAGAGCGGCTGTATTCTCTGCCTGACGGGAAGCTGTTCACCAGACTCAGCAAGACTGTAGCGAACCGACATTCCGCCGTAGTGTATCTGAGGCAAAAACTTAAGAACCACCCAGCCATCACCGATCTCGGCACTGGAAACGTGGAACATACAGCGAGCGTTCTGCAGTTCTGCTCCGTGTTTGAGGCCGGCGATAAGATTGTCACGCGGCGACGGAATTTCGATCAGCGAACTGCTGCCTTCGGGCAGAACAAGACGTGTCCCAAACACCAGGGAACCGTCGGCCTTCCGGCTGTTTCCCGCGCGCTCATACGACGACGAAGTGCTCTGAACTCGTTCGCCGCTAGGAGACTGGTCAAAGCCCAGGGCAGTGTGCTGCCGGCAACACCAACCCGGATACCACTTTGATTGAGTCGACGACGGTCTTCCGGTGACATCAGACCGCTTTCATCCAGCTCTTGCCAGATCAGACTACGGATTCGCTGATCTGTCGCCAGCGTTGTCACATTTGAGGTATTCAGCCGCAGAATCTTTCGAACCGGGGCGTCGTTTTCGAATTCAGCAATCTGATCGGCTGAGACAGGCTTCCGTGTGAAATTCGAATNNNCAGTGGACGGGACATGTTTCGGTCGCGGCGATGGATCGCAAATGGTGGTCTGTAAAACACTCCGATTGATCAGAGCCCGTCAAATTCCAAAGCTGATCGCTTCAGCAAATGGACTTCCCGCTCGACCGTTCGAACGTGATAACAGAGTGCGAAGTGGCACAAGACCCTGAATTCGGGCAAACTACGGGAATCTCTTCGCTTTGGTCAATGTCAGAGACACAAAAGATGGGCGCTACGTTGACGCACAGGGGCTGTGGGGACCGCTATCGCTTCAGAAAACGATCAGGAATCGACCAGACATGCAGAATCGGCCGGTACTCAGAGTCGGCGAAGGACACGACGTCCATCGGACCATTGCGGGGCGTCAACTCATGCTCGGCAATGTCCTTGTGGAATGTGACTTCGGGCTGGATGGACACAGCGACGCCGACGTACTGCTGCATGCAGTGATTGACGCCTTGCTGGGAGCAGCCGGGCGCGGCGACATCGGAGAATGGTTTCCCAACACGTCAGCTGAGTGGAAAGACGCGAATTCCGCCGACCTGTTGAGGCACGTGTGGACGTCGCTTTCTGCCGCCGGATGGCAGATCCAGAATCTGGACTGTACAATTTCTGCCCAGAAGCCGCATCTGGGCCGCTGGAAACCACTGATTCGGGATCGGGTTGCCGAGTTGCTTGGGTTGTCGTCAGAACAGGTGAACGTCAAAGCGAAATCCGGAGAAGCCGTGGGGCCTGTGGGTCGAGGTGAAGCAATCACAGCCGATGCTGTTGTTTTGATGGTTGGAAAGCCGAAAACATAATTCATGTCATTCGCGGCCAACACACATTCTCAGGTGACCCCTCATGATCGCTATCTGGGGATCGACCCCGGCCTCAATCGCACGGGTTACGCGCTGATCGAACGCCGGGCAGGCGGCCCATTTCTGCTGGAAGGTGGAATTCTTCGTTCCGCGCCGAAGGCCGCATTGCAGCATCGAATTCACGAAATCACCAAAGGACTGCGTGAAGTTCTGGAAGAACTGACTCCCGATGTCGTTGCTATCGAACAGCTGTTCTCACACGTTCGAAACCCGCAGACAGCGATTCTGATGGCTCACGTCCGCGGCGCAATCCTGCTGACAATGGCGGAACGGGAAATTCCGATCGTTCACTACACGCCGACTCAGGTCAAGAAATTGCTGACAGGAAGCGGACGCGCTCCGAAAGAACAGATCCAGCACGCCGTGAAGGCAGAGCTGAAACTTGATAGCATTCCGGAACCAAACGATGTTGCCGACGCATCAGCCATCGCTTTGTGTCTGTATCACTCAGTCCGGTTTGCTGCCTGATGCCGTCCTCGACGGTCTGTGGATGTCTTCGACGGTCTGTTCGAGCTGACGCTCGGAAGCTGCAGGTCCACTGCCGTGGGTCGCTGCGACCGGGCGAACAACACGGATCGTTATTTTCCAAGAACTCTTAGAGCTGGATTCTGTATTGATCACTCGCATTACCGGAAAGCTGGTCGGCCTGACTGACGTCTGTGCATTTCTTCAAATCACAGGATTTGAATACGAAGTGCTGGTCCCCGATCTCGTACGTCGTCAGTTGCAGGCGCAGATCGGTGAAGAAATCAGTCTGAGGACCATCGAATACATGGAAGGCAATCCGCAGAAGGGCAGGCTTACTCCGCGGATGATTGGCTTCGCCAGCGAAGCAGAACGGGAATTCTTCGAACTGATCTGTTCCGTCGACGGGGTTGGCGTGAAGAAAACACTGCGCGCGATGGTGCGTCCGGTCCGTGAAGTGGCAACTGCGATCGAAGAACGCGATATCAAACAATTGAGTACTTTGCCAGGAGTCGGCCCTGCTGTCGCGGAAAGAATAGTCGCCAAGCTGCGCCGAAAAATGGCCAAATTCGCACTGATGGTCGAAAGCGACCTGCCCGCCGATGCCGCACCGGATGTGCTGGCCGAAGCCTACGAAGCACTGCTGAGTGTCGGCCACTCATCCCAGGACGCCATGTCCCGTCTGGAAACGATCAGGGAGTCCGGTAAGAAGTTCAAGACGGTCGAAGATGTGCTGTCTGAGATTTATCAGAAACAACGCGGATAAGACGCAATCCTGCGGAGCAGAACGTACAACGTGAATCCGCAACGGTGCACGGCCAGAGACCGCGTCACCACGAATTCAATCACCTGTCTGCGCAACGATCCCGACAGCAAGATCCATGACATTGGTGTGTGTTGGCCCGGTGTGCAGCAAACCGTTCAACTGCCGGAAGAACGGGTACGAGTTGTTGATCGCCAGAAACGGCGCCGGCGACAGCTTCTGACGATGCATCTCGGCGACAAGAACTTCATCTGCGAGTGCGCCGGCGGCGTCTGTGGGACCGTCCTCACCATCCGTTCCGCCGGACAACAGCACCATATTCTTCCAGAAAGCAGCATCGGACGCGTGCGCGACTGCACCCAGAACAACTTCCTGATTGCGTCCACCGCGACGATCAACGTCGACTTGTGCCAACGCGACTGTCGTTTCACCGCCCGCCAAAACACAGGTTGGCGCAGCTGCACCGTCTGCACTTCGAATTCTCGACAGTTGCATCAGCAGGTTCACACCATGAACCCGGGCCTCGCCACTGTTTTCCGATCCAAGAGTGACCACCTGGTAACCACGGCGCGTCGCTTCGACGCCGGCGGCTCTGAGCGCAACATCGTTGCAGCCGATGATGTGATTGACAGCAGAACAGGACGAAGCGGTTGCAGGGTGGGTCGCTGTATTTTGTTCAATCGCACTGAACACAGCCGACGGGATCCGGGTGCGATCCGGGTCGTACCGCTGCAGAACGGCCAGGGCATCGGCCGCTGTTCTTGTTGACGGAACGGTTGGCCCGGACGCGATAATGTCGACAGGGTCGCCGATCACGTCCGAGATGATCAGCGCGACAATATGTTTTGAGCTGCACTGGCGGAGCAGGCCTCCGCCTTTGAACATCGACAGCTGGCTTCTGACGATATTCAGATCGTGAATCGGTGCACCGGCAGCAGCCAGAACCCTCGTAACCTCGACCTTTTCGTCGAGCGACACGTTCGGAAGAGGTGCTGGTAACAACGCGCTGCCTCCACCTGAAATCAGCACAATGCACAGATCGTCAGGCTGTAGCCGGCTGACTCGCCGAAGAATCTCACGCGTCCCCTCGACGCCGGCAGCCGTCGGTTCGTTGACCCCCGCCGGGCGTGCCGCATGTAAGTGAATGCGCTGTGTCTCCTCGACACAGTCTGCCGGCACGTTGATCCAGCCTTCGACGGTGACAGAGTCCGGCACCTGATCAAGAGCCGCCACGATTCCACGTGTCATTCCGGCTCCGGCCTTGCCGCCTCCGACGACCTCAATTCGTTTCACATGGTCCAGACTGATATCCGTATCGCAGATTCGCAACGTCGTGCCATCGCAGCTGACGTTTTCCTTCACCAATGTGTAAGAGTCAACAGCGGCCACACCGGCCTGCCAGATTGCGAGGGCATCATCTCGAATTCCCATTTCGTTGTACTCCGGTCGACAAGAATCCGAACATTATAACCCAGTGGGGACGGCCACCATTCCAGGTGAGCCGTGGCAGCCGCAGAATCCCCGCCACTGACGCATGAAGCCAGACCCCCTGATCACCGGCCATCCGTCTGGAAACACGGCGTCTGGCTGTTGCCGGACGTACTTCGGCAAGTCTCGCCGAAGCACAAAAAAAGCTCCGGCCAAAAATGGCCGGAGCTTTTTTCGATTGTTCACATTGGTGTACCTCAGGCGCTGGGCCGCATCCGTGAGTACACCATCAGGACTTCGTAAAGATCTGCAGATATTTTCACTCGTTCATCGGCAAGGTCAGATAGCCACGAACGATCCCAGATAATTGCATCCGCCAAAATCGCCGTCAGCTCCTGCAGCTCAATGGCTACTTCGCGTTCGACGACTTCGGTGCCGCTGTGTTCATCCCCCCCGATGAACAACCGCAAACGTGGTCGCATTAGTTCTCCCTTCCCAATGCTGTCTTCTTTGCCGACCAAACGTCTGTACTGAATCAGCAGACATTCAATTCGGCCCCGTTGGAACTCATCCGTGTTTGAGTTATCGGGCTTCCCTGGCGGAACCTCCATCGAAATTTCCAATTGCGTGCTTTGTACGGTTTCTGCGGGTCAGCTGAACGGGGGAAGCTGCGGGAACTCTTCGGCCAGAGAAGGAATGCTAACTCAACGGATGACAGGTCACGCAGAAGCAGGATCTGTGTTTTTCCTGCACTCGAATGCCGCGATCACTCAGAAAGCAGACCGTTTGCGGGACCTTTGCCTCTGCTAGGGAAAGAATGATTTCGAACGGTAAATCTGCCGATCCAATAACCTGTCCGCCGTCTGACACTCGGCACACACTGCGCAAAAACTGCCGAACCACAAGTGTCGAAATCTCGACTTTCAATATTGCAGGATGAACGTCATGCAACGGCTTTCATACATCTTGATCGCCCTTATCCTGGGATTCACACCGAATCAGGGTCAGGCGCAGGATGCGATTTACACTGTTGCCGGTGATGTTTCGTCTCCACAGAGTTACCGCTACCTCAGTAGGCAGCAGGTCTATCTACGGGATCTGCTGAACGACGCGGGGTACAACAACGCGGCCGGCATCGCTCGCATTCTTCGCGGGACACCACTGCGGACAGTGACCACAGACAGCGTCAGTCCGGAGATAACGGGCTCGGGTTCTTTGCTTTTCCCCAACGACGTGGTCGTGTTCCGCAGTTTTGATGGACATTGTCCAGGACGACAGAACGCTCTGGCAATGTTCAGCGATGGTCCTGTGGTGCTGCAGATCCCCGGCAACGGTTACCCCGTTTGGCAACTGCTTGAAGCGATTCAATTGCCTCACGAGGGCCGGATATCAGTCACACGCACACGGCAAGGCTCTGAGTCTGAGGTCAGGATGTCGGGCCAGGAATTCATTCAGCACGGTGACATCATCAATCTCGGAGGAATCACGCAGACAGCAGGTCTGCGAATATCTCAGCACAGCCCAACCGCACCAGGCTTCGGCAAGGAATGCGTGTCCGGTATGCAGCTGGCCCGAAATCAGCAGCATGCTGTTCAGACAGCTTACGAAACATCAACACTGAACGGCGAACGGCTGGGGGTCGTCCATGAAAACAGCCAGACGATGCCGTCAATGAGGCCACAGGATCTGCCGAAGACAACCGGTTCTGAGATTCAGATGGTCCAATACTTGAAAGACGACACGGTCCCTGCGGAAATATCGGAGAATGGTGCGAAGAAGCCCAGACTCCTGAAAAGATTCCTGAACAAGTTCAAGGGCAAATCGTCGGACAAGGGAAATGAATCCGCGACAGCAGCCGGGATTGGACAGCCGTCCATCTCTGCAGTCCCAACACCGCCCCCGATCGTGTATGAAAGCGGCAACCGGTTTCCGCCCTTTATTCCTGTCGAAAAAGCCAGTGTCTTCATTAAGAATGAAGACAAAGAGGGCGCTGCACAGTCGACTTCAACCATCAGTATTCCGCCAGTCGACTCTGATCCAGCGACAGACAATCTGACGCCGAACGAATTCCTGTCGCGCACCGATGCCGGGCAGATGCTGCTGCGGACAGGCAACACCGGGCAGACTGAGGACACTGCTGCCAACGGACCGTTTCGAATGGCGTCGCTGCAAATACCCTCAGACGATGCTGTCCCGCAATCTTTGGCATCGACAGCTATGCCCAATCAGCAGAATGAAGCGAGAAACAGCGGCTGGAACGCGATATTCCTGACCGGACTGGCAGTGGCAGCAGGACTCATTGTCTTTGGTTGGCTGAAAACGAAACGGGAACAGGCGTCGGTTCGCCAATTCGACGGCGGTCTTCATGATCCGCGTTTCCCTGCTGCTGAGAAGCAAACCAAAACTGCCGCGGCTACGCGACTCGCAGTGCCTGTGGCGTCTGAGCAGAATTCGCAGACGTGGCATCAAGCTGTGGAAGTATCAGGCGTAATCAGTGGAGATTGCCCGGTGTTGTCCGCTGGAATTGATGATTACGAAACGGTGGATACAGAATCGCTTGTTGCTGCTTCACCGTCGCCCGCGAGCGAGACCGTTTCTGCAGACAACATCGTGGAGTCACACGAGAATACGACAGTTGACACCACTGACTCAGAGATTCAGACCAGCGAACGATTCGAGAGTCAATGGCTGAACGAAGACTCGAAGGACTCGCAGCAGGTGTTGTCTGAATCAGATGACGCCGGCTCAGCTGTACGGACACCAAATGTCGAACCTGTAGCCACTGCAAAAGACATTTCACAGTGCAATGAAGCCTTCAGCGATCTTGAGGACCTGCTTCAAAACCGGCTGCCCTTCGANNNNCGGCTCGCCAGGAACAGAAATCCAGGCCTGCCGCGACGACAGCATCGGTCTCAGACCGCGATGACGCCGGCAATCAGCCGGCGGCCGATACGGCGGCGAATGCAGACCACGACCGCTTCGATCACGCTCTGGATTTTCTTGAGGAACAATCTGAATCATGATTACAGCCATCGATTTCGGGTGTTATGCCATTCGGTCGGCGTACCGAACACCATCTGATCCGAGGCGTGTCACGATGATCACGGAGCGTTCTGAATACGCCGTGCTGTCCAAACAGTCGTCGTGCCGTGAAACCGTGATTGCGCGAAAAATCCCCTGTGCCGAATGCGATGACAGTACAGTCGTCTTTGGCAATCATGCCGACCAGGTCCGCTGGCTGAGCCGCAAACCCTGCGCGCCACTGTTTGCTGATGCGGCTGCGCCTACCGACGACGCCCCAGCGCGGCAGATACTCAGCGTACTGACCGAAGCGATGCTGCCAAAGAATGCCGGTGAACCCACCGAATGTTTTTTCACGGCCCCGCGCGGAAGGTCAAATCGTGAGAACGTGACGTTTCTGGAACGCCTGACTCGTATGCACGGTTTCGTGCCTCGCTACTTCAATGCCGGTCCATCTGTGATCCTGTCATCAGGGAGCGAAAACTGCTTCACGGGTGTGGCGATTGTCATGGGTGCGGAAACTTCGGAGATCAGTGTAAATCGTTTTGGAATCGAGATCGCAGCTGCGACGATCCAGGTGGGTGCCAATTGGATCGATACCGAACTCGCGCGGCAGTTCAGGATTCAGACGTGGGACGAGACCGGTGAGTGCTATCTGGATCTGGAAGCGGTGCGGGAGTGGAAACACAACTCGCGGATGCATTTAGGAAATGCAACTGATGAGCGAGAAAAGACGTTGGCAAGACTGTACGGGGCTGTACTGGACCAGATTGCCGGCGTCACGCGTCGACTGATCAATTCCCCCGCCGTAACATCAGCCCTTGGGAATGATCGTCTGGCGGTAATCTGCGCCGGCGGCCCCACTCAGATCGGCGGCTTTACCAGCACGCTGACAGAACGTTTTGTTGAGCATGAATCGGCCGATCAGATTCTTTCGATCCGCACAGCAGACGATCCGGAAACGGCGGTCGTCCGAGGCCTCTTGATTCAGGGCGAACTGGAAGAGCGGCGGTTACGTCCCACCGTCAAGGCCGCTTAGGAACGCCTGCTGGTCACAGTCGGTCCATGTAGCGAATGAATTCGACTTCAAGTCGGCTGATGTCGCCAAAGGCTTTCTGAAAATCGGTCAGTCGGTCTTTCGACGTGTACTGCTGCAGCGGGTCTCGACTACCCAACATCTGCAGATAGGTCACCAGGTGTCGGCGGCGAGATGGGTTCTCCAGCAGGAAGAACGTGAACGCCCACGCTTCACTGTAGGAATTGAGCGTCTGTCGGAAGAAGTAGTCGTCGGATGCTACAAGTTTTGCCAGGCTGCCCATCGTTCTGCCTGGCCGATGGCGTTTTTCAAACCACTGGATCCGTTGTTCATTGATGCGGCTCTGCTGAAGTTGGCGTCCCGATTTCGTCCGCATGCCGGGCGGCTCAAGCACTGTTGCCAGGCCTTCCACGATCCATACCGGCGTTCCGCCAACACGGGAATGTATGCCAATGTTGTAACCAACCTGATGAGTGGTTTCGTGAACGATCGTGTTGGCGATGTCACCGGAAACCGCGGCCAGCGCAGCAATTGTGGTCTGCTCGGCTGACATCGACGACAGGTTCTGCGGGACACTGCTGAACTGCGATATCGAGACGTCAGTGTGACGACCGGACTGGCGTTCTGTATGGTCAGTTGCAGACACCAGACTGGCATCGTCGAAGAGAGCGACCCGGTTCGTCCTGAGCGAGTAGTATCCCATCAATGATGCGGACGGAGTCACATGGTCCTGCACACAGTAGTCAGCAAATTCCCGTTGTGACCCAAACACAACTGCAACCAGTGGCACGTCGGGAGCCTGCACCTTGAATCCTCGCACCCGATAAAACTGTTCGACATCACGAAAGATCGTTTCGAACAGCTGAGCATATCGGCCAGCCCGGCCCGACGGAGCACACACAAGGTAGTGAGTGGTGCCAACGACTTCGTACTTCCCGGAAAATTCCTTGAGTAACTCTTCT
>LWDU01041668.1_pt1 | contig 32508 bp, 31 predicted proteins | sample 727161 | NCBI WGS metagenome assembly LWDU01 (sample SAMN04566230, study PRJNA314399) | hydrothermal vent metagenome | isolation source: deep sea hydrothermal plume seawater | place: Mexico: Gulf of California, Guaymas Basin | collected 2004-07-11 | reverse complement strand
CAGCAAGTGCTGCGTCGAACACGATAAACGTTCTCGATATCGCAAACTGCGATCCTGCCGAGTTTGAGATTGGTGAAGTCGCCGCGTACACCGGAAACGCCGCCTACGAGTACGTGGTCAGGGCTGCCGAGCTTTGTCTCACTGGTGATGCCGATGGCATCGTTACTGCGCCGTTGAACAAAAAGGCGATGGTGATGGCCGGGCACGACTTCGACGGCCATACAGGTCTTCTCGCTGATTTGTGCGGTGTCGATACTCAGTACATGATTCTCGGGTCACCGAAACTCCGTGTGATTCATCTCACTACGCACCTTTCGCTAGTCGACGCTCTAAAACGGGTAAAGACTGATCGGATTGTGAGATGCACTAGGGCTGCTAACGATCATGCAAAACAGCTCGGGTTCGAAAAGCCTCGAATAGCCGTGTGCGGTGTGAATCCCCACTCAGGTGACGGTGGATTGTTTGGCGTTGAGGAAGCTGAAGAGATCGCACCGGCCATTGAGATTCTCAGAGCTGAAGGTATCGACGCCGACGGTCCAGTTTCTCCTGATTCGGCATACCGGATCGCCTATGAAGGTGGGTACGACATCGTTGTGGCGATGTACCACGATCAGGGTCATATTCCGATGAAGCTGGCAGCCTTTGAGACCGGGGTAAATATTACAGTTGGCCTCCCGATTATTCGCACTTCAGTCGATCACGGAACGGCGTTTGATATCGCCTGGGAAGGCAAAGCCGACCATACCAACATGGTTGCCGCAATTGACTACGCTTATGGACTGGCCACGGGATCAGGTAGTCGATAGCCAGCCATACAGCAAACCCAGGTAGTGCTCCCTGACTTCCCCTTCGGTCGGAGATCTGTCCTCGGTCAAAGGCAATATTCGATTCTGGTGACTGCCGGCTATTCCGGCTACCGTTGGTTCGACCCAGTCCATCCATCCTCCTCGGGCTGTATAAAATTTAGGATGATCGGCAGTATCATGATCTATCATCATTCGCTGATTAGGCACTGGTCTGTCACCGAAGTAAAAATGGGCTATCAGATGACCACGAATTCTTTCATTTTTATCTGAGAATGGTTCGAATCGGCCGTTGACTACGACGACTAGTGACGAATCGTAGAGACGGTCGTAAAGAGAAACGTGCCCGACAAGCCTTTGACAAAGCAAACACACAACGGCAACTTCGACTTGCCGGAGTTTGTTGAGTACCTGTTCCGGGGTATGTCCTTTTCTTGGCATTTCTGCCTCCCTTCAATATATCCAGTATCTGATCTTTCAACTGGATACGTTTGAGGGGGTCAGGTCAAGCTGACTGTCGCCAAAGATTCAAACTAAGGGCGCGCCTGATTTTCTGTTGCTACTGGTCCGGAGCCGGCCGAATGCCGGTCGTGCCCATTTCCGAGTGAAGGATGCTCATAGCCCGGTGGTGCGGGATACCGTCGTCACGTAGCTCCTGATACCGACCTTCATCGATCTGTGATCGGTCTAAGAAGCCACGAATGTCGTAGCGCTCTTCGTCTTCGAGAGGCAGCTTGTCTTCGTCGATCATGAGGTCGAGTGGGTAGTCTTTTTCCTGCATCGGCAGGTGGATCACCTTGTTGTGACGAGCCGATTCGTACATTGCCATCATCACTTCGACGGTGTCGCGGGCGATGCGACCCGAGCCACGGCTTTCCTTGCCGGTTTCGATCCATTCGATGAGTTCTGTTGTCTGTGCTCCGTTGGTGTTGCCGCCAATGGCCTGGTCACCTTCTTTGAGCCCAAGATCGATGCTCTCCCACCCGTCGGTTTCGGCGTTGAACAGCTTCAGCACGGTTTCGGTGACGTGAAGCATTCCTTCTGTGCCACGAATGAAGAATTTACCGGCATCAGAGTTTCGATCCCAGAGATCGGATTGGATGAAGAACTGAAGGCTGCCACCGAAGTGGATGAGACCCATGCATGCATCTTCGATTGCGGTGTCGCGTTCGAACTTGTTTGTGCGACGTTCGACTGCTCCCATCACCCATTCGGCAACGGGGTCGCCGAGAATGTAGCGTGCGCCGTCGATCGAGTGGGTGCCCCAGTTTGCGAGGCCTTCTTTTACTCGTAGATCGGCACGTAGCGGGATGCCGATTTTGCCGTCTTCGACCAGTTCTTTCGCCTTCTCCCAGCCGGGGGTGAATCGACGCTGGTGAGATATTGCCAGTTTCACGTCGTTGGCTTCACACACGTCGACCATGGCATCGGCGCGGCCCATGCCGATTGCCATCGGCTTTTCGCAGATGATTCCTTTGACCGATGGGCCGGCTGCAACTTCAGCTGTGACGGTGTCGTGGAGCAGGTGCCAAACGCAGACGCTCACAATGTCGGGCTCGGCTTTTTCAAGCATTTCGGCAACTGTTGCGTAGCCCTGCGGGATTCCATATTCGGTCATATACATGTTGCGTGCCGCTTCGAGCGGGTCGACAACGGCGACGACATCGACGTTATCGAGTCGCTCGTAGCCCTGCATGTGCGCTTGACCGATGGATCCACAACCAACAATTGCGGCTTTGTACTGATTCGACATTAACTCGGGGTCCTGTGGGTTATCTAGATAAAAGAATGTGCGAGCGGGAGTTTACGCCTGTCCGGTGGATGGTGTTAGGTTTCCGTTGGGTCTGGGCGTCTGTAGATAATCCTTTCTCCCAGCGGGAGAAGCGGCTTCGTTGAGTGAGTGTTCGATTGCCGATCGTCGAAGCTTCATCAGGTAAGAGTTTCGATGAGCGATTGCTGGACAGATGCTTTCCCCTCACCCCAACCCTCTCCGAAAGGAGAGGGGGCGAAAGTGCGCAACTGGTTCGTTACAGCGGCGACCAAGTCCGCCTCGGACGCCCGGAGCTAAACGCCAAAAAAGCCCGGCAGGCTGTCGGTGGTGCCGAGTACGAACATGGAGCCAACTACAAGACTGAAAATGGCGATCACAATGCCGAGTGCGGTGTGGAGCCTGTGGTGTCGGTCGGAGCCGAGCAGGCCCGCGGTCGCTACTATCGTGATCAACGTGTTCGAAACGACAAGACCGACTACAAACGCGATGAGCAGGAAGCTGCCGGTGAGCGCTGATGTGGCGCCGGCTGCAGCTGCGAGAAGTAGCGCCTGGCTTCCAGTTTCGGCTCCGATGCCGTGGATCACTCCTATGGAAACGGATGCGCCTGAGCCGTACTGCCTGCGAGCACCCTGGATGCCCTTTTGTTCGAGTAGCACCGATTTCCGAGTGAGTTTGCGATATCCGGTTCTCGCGATGTCGTACACGAGCATCCAACGGCTGCGCAGTACAAGTTTTCCCTGATTTCGTGCCATCGACCAGATTAGCCATGCGCCGAGCAGTAGCAAAGTGACTCCGACGACCGATTGCATGTAGCCATCGACCCAATCGGGAAGCATTGTGCCGAACCAGATTGCGATCAGGCCCAGGGTGATTACAACCGCTGCATGACCCAGTGCGTACAGAGTTCCCATTCTGAGGGAGCGGCGGTGATTTTTCTGTGAACTGGTGACGTCGGATATGGCTGCGATGTGATCCCAATCTATGCCATGGCGCAAACCAAGGCCGAGGCCTGTTCCGAGTAGGGCTACACCGATTTCTGCCGACAATATTGATCTCCAGCCAGTCGCTATTTTGGGCTTTTTGGGTACCTGTGAATCTCAGAGGAATCACAGTTCGAGTGGAACAATATGCGCATAAAATCGCAAGTGCAAACTTTTGCATCTGGCGAGTCTGGAGGAAATATGCTGGTATTGCTTAGGGGATGTTGAACTGGAAATTGGTGCCAGATGGGAGTCGCCGGGCACTGAATTCGTTCGTGGGGTTAAAGTTCACAAATTTCACTAACTTGATCAACAAATGATATCGATTAGGGTTCGTATTATCGAATCGGTGAGATCAGTCGTTGATTTGGAAAGACTGGTGGATATATGTTTTATAGAGCAGGTTGGGCAGTACACATTGGCTGTATGGAGCCGCCACGGGCATGAGTAATTCCGTAGGCGGTGGCAGGGATCACCGAGCCGGTAACCTTAATTAACCAAGCCGAATAATCGCTGTCAGAAGCGACGGCTACGCAAAGCGAAAAGCAGCCAATAAACCGGCTTGTCTGACCCGTTTAGGATCTGAGTGAATATGGAGTGGCAATCGACTGGCGCGGTTGCCACTCTTCGCGTTGGCGTGCGGGAGTGGGTGCGTTATCTTTCCCTATCTAGCCTAGGGCTTTATGGGCTCTAATACGCCGTTGCTCGTTACTCACATTCTTCTCCGACGGGGAGATATCAATCCTGCATAAAAAGCATGCAACCGTGTAGAAATACTTGTAATTAGACTGAATCACACCGAATCTTGACTAAGCGTTTCAGGGCGCAAATGAGTAAAACTGGTGACAGGGGCGCGCATTGTTTGCGCTGAGGCGGGGTAGAGGCGCGGATTAAATCGGGAAGAGTTCTTGATGGAACGGATGCAGCCGACATATCGGGGTGAAGAGGACGCACTGGCAATGTCAGCGGCGTCTGGGCTTGATCACGAGCAGCTCTCGTATCTAATTCACGACATGCGATCGGTGACCACATCGGTTGCGTTGATGGTCGACCTGCCCGAACTGTCCACCGTCCGCGAGATAGCTTTCTCGATCTTCGGGGAGCTTCTCCCTGAGAGTGAGTCGTTCGCTTGTGAGAGTTGGAATGAGGGCTGTCATGTTCAATTTGTGCCGGCGCACCGAAGCGGATATTCAGGTCATACCTGAGGAATTGTTGCATATGGAACATTTTGGGTGGTTGGCGAATGCTTCGAAATTAGCTGGGTAATCGCTGTCATATGGTGCCAACGTGGAGCAATATCTATTCGAAAATCCGCTCGCAATTTCTATCCCTACTTAGGAAACGTAAAGACAGGTAATCGAAGTGAAAAATGCCCTGATGGTAGTTGGTGGCTGGGAAGGCCACACGCCCGAAAAAAGTGCCGACGTGTTTACGCCGCTGCTCGAAGATGCCGGATACGACGTTCGGCGCGAGATGTCGTTAGACATTTTTGCCGACAAAGACTTGCTCAGATCGTTCGACCTGATAGTGCCGATTTGGACGCAGGGCGAAATAACGAATGAGCAACTTGATGGCCTTCAAACGGCTGTGGAATCGGGTGTTGGTCTTGCAGGGTGGCATGGCTGCATGGGCGATTCGTTCAGGTTCAGCCCGCCTTACCAGTTCATGGTTGGAGGGCAGTGGGTGTCGCATCCGGGTGGGGTGATCGATTACGAGGTGAATATTACGAATCACGACGACCCGATTACGGCAGGTCTTGGCGATTTCAAGATGCATTCAGAGCAGTACTACATGCATGTCGACCCGTCGAACGACGTGTTGGCAACCACGAAGTTTGCTGGCGATCAGGCGGGGCAACACTGGATCAAAGATGTTGTGATGCCGGTGTACTGGAAGCGCCAGTGGGGCGAAGGGCGAATATTTTACGGATCGGTTGGTCATGTATTTGGCGATTTCGATGTGCCCGAGGCGCGTGAAATTATGAGACGAGGAATGCTTTGGACCACACGATGAATCCAATTAGAGCAGGGGTGATTGGCTGCGGGGTTATCAGCGGAATTTACTTCCAGAATTTGACCAGATTTGAGTCGGTAGAGGTCGCGGCCTGCGCCGATCTGAATCCTGCTTTATCGGCTGCGGTTGCTGAAAAGTATCCGGGTATCCAGGCCGTGACGACTGAACAGTTGCTGGGCGATTCTTCTATCGACATCGTGCTGAATCTCACGCAGCCGAAGTTTCACCATGAGGTGATGAAAGCTGGTATCGAAGCTGGCAAACACGTTTATGGCGAGAAGCCACTGAGCGTTGAGTTTGAAGAATCGGCTGAGTTGATGGGACTGGCCGAGCAGCGCGGTGTGCGAGTTGGCTGTGCGCCCGACACTTTTCTTGGCGCAGGTATTCAGAAGTGTCGAGAGTTGATCGACGCCGGCGCTATCGGGGAGCCGATTGCTGCGACAGCGTTTTTCACAAGTCACGGCGTTGAAAACTGGCATCCGGGTCCCGGGTTTTACTACACCCGGGGCGGAGGTCCGATGCTCGACATGGGGCCTTATTACCTGACTGCCCTGGTGAATTTACTGGGACCTGCGAAGTCGGTTACCGGGTCGGCAAGGGCGAGTTTTTCAGAGCGAACGATCACGAGTGAACCGTTGAACGGTACGAAGATAAAAGTTGAGGTCGCTACCCACGTTTCGGGAACGGTGAACTTTGTCAGTGGTGCGATTGCCACGGTGCTGACGACGTTCGATATCTGGGGTGCGAAGCTGCCGTTCATCGAGATCTACGGGAGCGAGGGATCACTTTCGGTTCCGAACCCGAACAACTTCGGAGATCCGGTGCAGATTTTGGCCCGCGAGAAGGGTGCGTGGGAAGACGTGGCAAACACACGGCCGTTCGCCGAGAATTCGCGTGGGCTTGGCGTTGCCGACATGGCCGCCAGCATTTCAGCGGGTGAGCCTCATCGGGCGAGCGGTGCGCTTGCGTCGCACGTACTGGAGATTCTGCATGCGTTCGGCAACAGTGCTGACTCAGGTCAACGAGTTGAGCTGACGACAACATGCGATAGACCGGCGCCGCTGCCTGTGGATTTGCTCAGGCTCGTGTAATTTCGAGCTTGGCTTGCCGAGCGCTAGTCACTGTTTGCGGTCTGTAGGGCATCGACGATCCATGCTTTTTCGGGGACGCCTTTAAAGCCGGCCGACGTCATGTAGACGCGGCAGCGCGGGGTGTAGTCGCCGGTGTCTTCGAACGTGGGGTCGATATCGATACCGTTGATCCTGATCGACGGCGATCCAGCAAACTTCGTCCTCACCCCGGTCTCGAGATCCGGGACTTCAACCAGCTCGATCTGCTCGTCGATACCGAGTTCTTTGAGCGTTTCCTGCAGTAATTGGTCGGCAACATGATGGTTCGGGCAACCGTCGAACCACAGCAATTCGAGTTTCATGTCTATTGGCTTTCTGAATCGGATACACCATTTAGATGATGTATCGGAACAATTTGGTTTAATCTCCCCTGTTGGGTGACCTGCCCCCCCCAAACAGACCGGGGTAAATGTTAGAAACTCTGGTTCTAAAAGGAGGTAGAAATGCCAAGAAAAAGACACAGTCCGGAGCAGATCTTACACAAGCTCCGTGAAGGGCTTAGAAGTTTCCCTCGGCCGCTTCTTTCAGGATCTGCCTGTCCAGGGCAAGGTCGGCAACGGTTCGCTTCAACCTTGCGTTCTCTTTCTCTAGCTTCTTGAGCCGTTTCGCCTGGTCGAGATTGAGTCCACCGTACTCGCGTCGCCACCTGTAATAGGTGTGGTCGGTGACACCGATCGCTCTTACCGCTTGACCAACACTCTTGCCATTTGCAACGGCAACTTCGACCTGCCTGAGTTTGGCTAGAACCTATTCCGGGCTATGTCTTTTTCTTGGCATTTCTGCCTCCCTTCAAAACATCCAGTATCTGATCTTTCAGCTGGACACGTTTGAGGGGGTCAGGTCAGATCGACCCACACGCTTCGGCGCTTTTCTCGAAAATCCTCAGGAAGGTCACGATATGGGCAGAGATGGAACATCTCTAGCTTCATGAAAATTCCCTTCGCAACAAGCTTTAACTGAGAGAGGTTTTTCTGGCGGGCTCTCTGGTGCTGGAAGAGCGGCCAGATGCGGGCATGTTACTACAAGGAATCCTGTTGGCGGGTTATCGACGCTAGCCCTGCCTGCACGTAGAGACATAGGCACAGAAATGACCGCCGCAATTGATTTTGGTTTGCCTTTTAACCGATTTCGATGTTCGATCAGGATTTGCTAGCTACTGCAGCTAAGAAAACCGGAATTACCCTGCTCGTCTTTGCCTGATAGTCGGCGTACGGGGGGTAGGTGGCAACAGCGAGAGCCCAGAGTCTCTGTCTCTCGGACGAGTCCTGGACCTCACGTACCTGCATCAAGTAAACGTTCGCTTCGTCACGAATTTCAACGTCGGGATTTGCCTTGAGGTTGAAGTACCACGATGGATGCTTCGGCGATCCACCCTGCGAGGCCACGAGAATGTAATTATCCCCGTCGGCAACTCGCATCAGGGGAGTCTTACGAACCCCGCCCGTCTGGTGCCCACGATTTGTGACAATTACGACGGGCATGCCGGATTCTTTCAGCGTTGTTCCTTCGGCACCATTGGTGCGTTCGTAAAGCTCAACCTGATCTCTGACCCACTTCGAGTTACTTGGTATATATTCGCCTTCGATTTTTGGTTCCTCGCTTTTAGTTAATCTTCGGGTCACTGATTACTTCTGAATCATGATCTATATCTGAATTTTTATTGCTCGTAACTCACAGCACTGTGAATATCTCAATTCATGATGTTCACGACTTAATGACGTTGCCTGGGGACAGAATATGCGTAATTGTAACCGTAACAATGTTCTCACCACCGTCAGCCCCGCATCTCTGTGTAACAAGGGGGGTAGGGGGTCTATCGGCGACCGGCTGTGACACTCGACCCAGCTTCCACATCCGAACCAGCTACATTCACTAGATGAATCCTTGGTCGAAACGTCCCGGTAAGAAAGTCTTTGTTCCACGCTTCTACTTCTCGGAGCTTGCGTAAGATCTGCTCCGGACTGTGTCTTTTTCTCGGCATCTCTACCCTCTTTGAAAACCAGAGTTTCTAACATTTACTCTGGACTATTTTGGGGGGGCAGATCACTATGTTGGGTCACCGGAAGGCGCAAAGTTTAGAATAAATCACTGTAGATACTTTGTTGGCGTTTTTCTCAGAAGGATTCACATCGATGGTTAGTCTTGCTGGAGCAATAGCTTTAGGGTTCCAAAGATATTTTGATTTTTCCGGTCGTTCCAGTAGGTCAGAATACTGGTGGTGGTTTTTGTTCTCATTTATTGCAGGCTTGATTCCATTTGTTGGATTGGTTTTACTCATTCCAAACATTGCAATCGGAGTCCGACGCCTACATGACAACAACAAGACTGGCTGGTGGATACTATTTGCATTGCTCTTCTTCTGGCTCTTGTTCATCCCTATTTTGCTTCTTCTGTATTGGGCAACACGTCCAAGTGATCAAGGTGATAATAAATATGGGCGTAGATTCCAATCAATAGAATCCTAGATTGGTGCTACCTAGGAAAAATGAGATGGGGTCTTGGTGCAGCACATAATTTGTCCGCAATGTAGCAGGCGGAATCTCAACACTAATTCTTTTTGCATTTATTGCGGGATTCGCCTTTCTGAACGATTTGTTGAGAGTGTTGAATCCGAGCAACCGACTGATGTACCTGTTGGGGCCGTTCCCGAAATTCTGCAAAATGACACAGTTGCAGATGGGGATTTGCCATCGGAAAATAACGGTAATGGCACATCCCAAAGTATTCCTTTGCAGTCGCGCCTTAAATTGAATCGTCTGGAAAACCTTTTCGGCAGCAATTGGTTGGTCAGAATTGGTGTAGTTGCAATTTTCGTCGGCATAAGTTTCTTAATGAAGTTGGCCTTAGATGAAAATATGCTCACCCAAGAAGTACTTGTCCTTACAGGAGTGATTTCAGGCGTTGGTTTATTGGTGCTTGGTGAGCTGCTCTGGTCTCGTTACCCGATCTATGCACATGCACTGAGTGGAGGAGGAATAGCCCTTCTTTATTCATCTTTACTGGCGGCCCTTACGCGTGGGACAGTGGATGTTTGGCTGGCGGTAGGTTTGTTGTTGTTAGTCAGCTTGATATCTGTGGGGTTGGCGTTTAAAAGAAATTCCCAGCCATTGGCCTTATTGGGAGTTGCGGGCGGGCTGTTAGCGCCATTTTTATATGCCGGAATAACAGAACCGGATTTCCAAATGGACAAGCTCTTTGTAGGGCAAAAGTATTTTCTGATTATCTATTTGCTGGTGATAGACCTTGGCGTTATAGGAGTAGCCATATTTAAAAACTGGAAATGGTTTAAATTAGTATCAGTAATCGGATCTTATGCGGGATTTGCTTTGTGGTTCGGCGAATATGAAGATCGAAACCTGTCCACAGGATTTGCAATTTTCGCACTGGCACTTTTGTTTATCGTGTTGTTTGTGTCAGCAACAGGGTTTCATCTGCTCCGGCGTTTGTCACCAAGAGCGTTGGATGTTTCTCCGATGGTGTCGAACGCGCTTTTGTACGTGATAATTTCTTACTATGGAGTTTTAGATCACGAGGTTGGAAACTTCGAAAATTGGCAGGCGATACCGACACTTGGATTAGGTATCGTACATTTGTTGATTGCCTATTTAGCGTTCCGCACCAACCGTAGTCAGCCCGTTATGGGAATAATGCTCGGCGGGATTGGACTGGTTTGTATTTCGATCTTTGTTCCGATGCAATTTGATGGGTATCCATTAATAATCGGGATGTCCACTAACGCTGCATTTATGCTCTGGCTTTCCGTATATCTGAAAAGCAATGAATTGAAGTTCCTGTCTTTAGTTTTGTTTATTTTTGCTCTGGGAAGCTTGCTTTCTGTAGACCCAATCGATTCACGTTATGCAGTAAGACCGCTGACGTCGTTATGGTTCATATTCGTGCTCTACGTAAGCCTGTTCTTATATACCAAATACCGAAATGGTTTTTCGCTCCGTTTGATTGCGATTCCAAAGTGGATTGTCACCCAGGAAGATTTGGATCGAAATTATCGTTGGCTTTACAGAGTCAGTTCGTATGATGCGACGCAAATATTCTTGTTGGCATCTAGTAACTTTCTGTCAATTTGGATGCTTTCCATCGAATTTGGTCGATTCATCGAATCGCAGGTCTCATCTGCTGATACGGCAGATCAATGGAAATCTTTGTCTATCACTGTTTTATGGGCAGGGTATTCAACTCTGTTGATAATTGCTGGCGTGATAGTCAGATCTTCTTTTATTCGAGTCGGCGGACTTGGGTTGATGTCTTTGGGTGTGATTAAGCTATTTCTTTATGACACTTTTAATCTTGAACAGTTTTACCGTGTTGCAGCCTATATAGTCCTTGGAACCCTCCTGCTGTCTGCTGGAATGCTGTATCAGCGTTACCAGTCTCGAGTGCGCGGTTTTTTCACCGAAAAAGCAGATGCCTGAAGAGAGGCGCTGAGTCGTTATGGAATGCATTAGTTGTGGTTTACGCAACGTGGAAGATGCTCGATTTTGCGGCCACTGTGGGATAAATATTCGACAGCGTGGACAAACTCCTATCGGCCAAGATGATTCAGCAGAACTTGGCGATCAAAAAGGTCATGATGGGCTGAAAAACCTTGTAGCCCAAATCACGTTTTGCTTCAGTTGTGGCTTACGTAATTGTGAAGATGCTCGATTCTGCGGGCAATGCGGCGTAAATCTGAAACTTGGTTTACCTTGACTGTGGAATTGTTTATTCGAGCGGATTTTGATCACGAGCTGAACGGCATTGCTCTTTCGCAAAATATTCGTTCGCAATTTCGATAGGCCTCGTTATGTTAGTCCTACAGCCTGTTTAGACCTGATGGTTTCAGACGCTGGCGGTCGGTACCCGAGCGAACTGTGCGGTCGGATTGTGTTGTACAACCACTATCGCACGATGGGACTCGCTGAATTCCCCTGGGAGCAATAGCGCGTTGAAGACGAGTGGCAGGGTCGTGAAGCACTGATTTCAAAGATCGACGATCACGCCGAATGCGATTCGTGTATGCAGTGTGAATCCCACTGCCCCTACAACCTGTTGATCGTTTCGATGCTCCGCAGCATGTCGCCCAACATGAAAGACATGCTCGACATCTGGTCGAAACAGGGTGCGAAGGTTTAGAGGTTTTTTTGTCCGCCGGGTCGCCAGTCGGGGTCTTCGAGTGGAACTTTCAGCCACGATACGATCGCTTTGAGCGATTCGTAGGCGCTGATCCGTGCCTCGTCAGTGTTGGCCGATTCAGCGCCATGGACTATCGAATCCATCTGACCGATGACCCGTGGCCCGATTTCGAGTAGCGTAGCGCTGCCCGATGCGCTGTAGTGACCAACGATGAACGCAATCACCGCCCCGGTCGGGATGTTTTTGTTGCGAGCCAGCACTTCGAGTGTTGCCAGACCGTCGAGGGCGGAATATTCGGCGACCATCATGCGGAATCCAGCGTCAGGATCATCGTCCGACCATGTGGCTGTGTACGGCTCAAGAGTGATGGTACTGCTCACATTTACTCCTCGAAACTCGGCAAGATCTAAACAGAGATTACACGTCCCCGATCAATGCTGCCGACCCCGAAATCACCGGAAATCGTCTGGAAGTCGGTTCGTTGCCTATCTCGGTGAGATCAAAAACATCATCTCTACCCCCCTTTAGAACCAGAGTTTCTAACATTTACCCTGGTCTGGTTTTTTTGGGGGGGGCAGGTCACGAATGGAACAACAAAGAGAAAAGCCTCCTCATCCAAATACATGACCACCTCGATACAATCGGACCCCAGTTACTGTCAAATTCACTGTCAATTCACATTTTTCGTTGTACTGAGAAAGATGAATTACTGCCCCAAATGCCTAAGTTGAACTAGGTAGTTGGTGCCGAAGGTGGGAGTCGAACCCACACGACCGTTAAAGGTCAATGGATTTTGAATCCATCGCGTCTGCCATTCCGCCACTCCGGCTTTAGGGTGCTCGGCGTTCGAGCCTGCCATTCCTTCAGAACGGAGAGGCTTGATGCGAGCTGTGGGCTATCTATATTAGCGACGATTTTGCGTTTGCACACGTGTTTAGCGTGGCTGTTTTTGGGTGGAGTGGATTGAGGTGATGGCTGTTGGATTGTTGGTTTTGGCGAGGAAGCTAGATCCTGAAAATGAATTCAGGATGACAGTGGAAGCGGCTGTCGGTGCGATCCACACTGCGTAATCCAGAAACCCAGTCGGGCTGACAGTGTTCGACGATTGCCGGGATGGAACGTGCTAGGCTCGCAGTTCCAGCCAAATATCACAGGTGCTCATGTCTGAAGACGCCCCGCAACAAATAGACCGTTCGTTAGAGCTTTCGCGCCCGTTGGCGGTGCTCGATGTGCAGTCGACCGGGCTGGATACCGACACTGCTCGCATTGTAAAACTATCTGTATTTCGAGTTGATCCCGATGGTGCAGAGCATGTGAAATCGGTGCTGGTGAATCCCGATATCCCGATCCCGACCGGTGCGACTCAGGTGCACGGAATTACCGATTTGGATGTGATGGAAAAGCCGGTGTTTCGGGCTTACGCAAGGGCGCTGGCGGATCATCTTGAGGGGTGCGATCTTGCCGGGTTCGGGATTGAGCGATTCGGTCTCCCACTGTTGCAGGCCGAGTTCACACGTAACGATGTCGAGTTCTCGTTAGAGGGCAGGACAGTTGTCGATGCCATGACGGTGTTTCATCGTGTTGAACCCCGCAATTTGGCTTCGGCTTACTCTCGATTCGTTGGTGGCGCGAAGCCTGATTCGTCGAGATTGGAAGACGACGCTCAGGGTGCCCGCAATGTGTGGGACATTCTTCAGGGCGAGGTTGCCAGTTCCAGCAGTGTTCCGAAAAAACCAAACGAACTGGCAGCGTGGGCGAAGGGCATCGACAGCTCGGCGATAGACACAGAGGGCAAGTTTGTTTGGAGTGAAGAGGGCGATGCGCTTCTCAACTTCGGCAAGCACCGGGGTGAGCGGTTAGTCGAGGTGGTGAGTAGCGATATTTCGTACCTGAACTGGATGTCGGGATCAGATAACTTTGAACCTGAGGTTCGTAAGATCGCTGAGTCGGCAACGAACGGATACCTGCCGGAGCGGACCCCCGAACAGGCTCCGAAACCTGCGTCTGAATCTGCGTCTGCCCCTGAATCAACTGGTGAATCGGCCCCTAAGTTGACCAACGATCCGGCGCAGGATTCCTAAAACGGTCGGCCATCTTGCGGTTCTGATAGCGGCGGGGGTGCGTCATCGCTGCGTAGTACGGCATCGCCGGTGAATGTTATTTCGACGCACGGCATCCCTAAAAATATCCGCTTGGCGATGATGAACGGACCCCACCACGGTAGTCGCAGTGCACGGTTAATCTTCACCGCTCCAAGTAATATTTTGAACTTGGTACGCGGGAAATTTGGTCGTAACGACCAGTGCTCAATGAACGCGAATATCTTTGGCAGTTTTTCGTTGAGATCCCGAACGACACGAGCTTCGGCCGGGATGTCGAACCACGGCTCAAACTCGACCGAGTGAACTGTCACTTTTGAGTTGCGAGCCATGCTTGCGAGCCAATCGCGCTTGCCGGGGTAGCCAGAGAGGATGATCTTATTCACACCATCTTCTTGGACCCAGACATAGGTCGTTTCGATTACGCGTTGAGTGCCGTTTTTGCGCGTCAGAGTAGTGCGGATGTAGAAGCTGATTGAAAGTATTTCTTCAAGCTTGGCTGGCAGTTTGGGAGCGGTCATGCGACCGATGTTAGCCGTCCCCATCGAACACGGCGATAGTGTCCGGGTTGATATGAATGGCACCTGGTCCGTTCGTGATATTCAGCTTGCCCTGCCCATCCTCTATCCGATGTGCAACCGTCGCTACATCGCCATCTTTCGTAACGTCCTGGGATCCACCATTTACGGTTACATCACCGTTGCGTGTGTAGGCTGTAATAAGAACGTCGGAACCGTTTTCGAGCCGTGCGGCAATATCGCCGTTGGTCGTCGAAATTGAACTCGTGCCATCGTTGACAACTCCCTCGAACCAGACGTGAGCGTTCGTGGTTACCACGATCACGTTGCCATTGACGCCCTGAACAGTAACCTCAGATTCGGTGGTATTGATATTGAAATTACCGACAGACCCGGTCACCGATATTTCGCCTTTAGTAGTGACCAGAGAAGCGGTAACAACCGAAATTGAATCGACGACGATGGGTCGGTTGGTAGTACGAACTACGAGTTGAACGCCATCCGGAAGGCCGATATCGATAATCGAGTTGGCGGATGTTTCGCCACCGGTGCTTGTGGTAGCCGAAATTACGTAGTGGCGTACTGGCTCACTGGTGAGGCTCTGGGTGTAAAAGTCGACGAACTCTTCGTTGTTTAGCGTTGCTTCGACTTCGAGGGTGTTGGATGAAACCCGGTGGAGGCGCACTTCGGCGTTTTCGCCAACGACTTCTACCAGCGCGCCCTGGTTAAGGACAACGGTGTCGGTTGCAATTCTGGACTTGCCACCGGCGAGCACGCAGACCGGTGCCAGCGTTGCAAAGGCAGCGATGATGATGAGCAGAATGCGTAGTTTGAAGTTCATATCGATGGCTCGCGAGTCAAAAGGTATGGAAGCAACGGCTATTCGTCCGCTGATATTACACGTTTGAGTTGGGCGCACTCGTTGGTTTCGACAAGAATGAGTCTAGCCAGATATTATCTGCTGAACTTAGGACGTTGAAATGAATTTACGAAGCCGATATGCGCTTGATTACGTTCACGCGCCAAAAGGTGGGCCGTTTGGTCGGCCTGGGGGTGCGTGAACGTTTGCTGGGACTGGCGTTCATTGCAATGCTGCTGTTCGGCTTGTGGTTACTCGTCCGTCCAGAGCCCTTCACGACCACCGTTACCGAAGAACACGTTCTGGATTATGGGACGTGGACTATTATCAAAAGCCCATCGCCTTACAGCGTGTTCGTTCGCAAATCTAGCGCATCCACTACGTTGTTTTTGAGTACCGATGGAAGCAACGATTCGATCCGAAGACTCGTTGACGAAGCAGAGGCCAAATTGCTTGCCGTTGCCAGTGATAATCACGATGTGGTGAGCATCGAATTTTCTAATGTGATCCTTGTCTGTGACTATAAATCAAACTGCGAGTCGACCAAAAAACGCGTCATGAATTCGGCGCTGTGAGTTCGGATGTTTATCGTGCAAGTTGACCAGCGTGGAGGCTTGCAGGGGGCGGGTATCGAGAAACTAGTCGAGAACCAACCTGACTGCTGCCAGTACCTTGTCGGGTGTTGGGTAGATGAGTGGTTCCAGGGCTGGTGAGTAGGGTACGTTGACCTGTTCAGACGCTACGACTTGAATCGGTGCCTGTAGGTCCCAGAAACCTTCCTGGGCGACTATAGCTGCGATTTCCGATGCTGCCGAACAGCTTTTGTGTGCAGGGTCGACGACTACCAGACGACCTGTTTTGGCGACCGACTTCAAGATTGTTTCGGTGTCCAGCGGAACAAGCGTTCGAGGGTCGATCACTTCTGCGGAAATTCCTTCAGCAGCGAGTACTTTTGCTGCGTCGAGAGCGTGCTGGACTCCTCCGGCTACTCCGACAATCGTAACGTCAGACCCTGTTTGCAGTGTGTTCGCTACCCCGAACGGAACCAATAATTCGCCACCGGGCAGGTCGGCGTTGTCGGGTATCTCCATACGGGAACTAATCGCAATACCGTCTTCGAAAATCATGCAGACATCGTTGTCGCGAACGGCTGTTTTCATGAGGCCTTTAGCGTCGTAAGCATTCGACGGGCAGATGACTTTCAGCCCCGGCGTATTCATGAAAGTCGGGTAGTTACGGTCGGAGTGGTGAGCAGCTGCTCCACGAGCGTAAAACATGCGAATTCTGAAGGTTACGGGCAACTCGGCCTGGCCGCCGAACATGTAGCGCATTTTTGAGCCCTGCGAGATCAGCTGATCCATGCCTACCCACAGAAAACTCGTGACTGTTTCGACGATGGGTCGCATGCCGCAAAGCGATGCACCGAGGGCGGCTCCGAAGAAGCCGTTTTCAGATAGTGGCGTGTCGATAACGCGGTCTTCACCGAATCTTTCGACGAGTCCGGCTGTTGCTCCGTAAACGGACTTGCGCAGATCCTCGCCCATGGTGAAGACGGCGGGATCGCGCTCCATCTCTTCGACGGTCGCTTCTGTAATTGCCTGTACGTATGTTTTGATGGCCATTTGGGATGATTTTCTTGCTGTGTGAGGTTCGTAGTGGGGGGAGGAGTAATGGGTTAAACGGGAGTCGCCCACATGTCGTCGAAAAGATCGCCGGGTTCGGGGAATGGACTGTTCCGGGCGAACTCAACTGCTTCTTCGATTTCGATGTGGACGGCTGCTTCGATATCGTCGCATTCAGCTTCGGTGGCAAACCCGTGACTTATCATCGCTTTACGGTGGATCGGAAGCGGATCACGCGTCCTTGCCTCTTCAACCTCTGACTCTTCTCGGTAGTTCGACTTGATGATTCGGTCGAGGCCCAGAGAGTGATCTTCGTATCGGTAGGTCATTGCCTCGATAAGGGTTGGTCCCTCACCGGCTCGGGCGCGTCTAACGGCTTCGTTGGTGGCTTCCCAAACGGCGATAGCGTCCTGCCCGTCAACCAGTACACCCGGCATTCCGTAGGCGCTGGCGCGGTCGCTGACGTGATCTACCGAGACTGAGTTTTTGTACGACGTAGTAATGGCATATCCGTTGTTTTCGCACATGAAAATTACTGGCAGGTCCCAAAGAGCCGCCATGTTCATTGATTCGTGGCATGCGCCCTGGTTCGAAGCGCCATCGCCGAAGAAGACGAGCGAAACGAAGCCCTGTTTACCGAGCTTGGAAGCTAATGCTGCGCCGGTTGCGATGGGAACTGATGATGCGACGATTCCCGATTCGCCAAGAATTCCGATAGAGAAGTCGGCCAAATGCATCGAGCCGCCCTTGCCTTTGCAGAAGCCGCCGGTTTTGCCGAGAATTTCGGCCATTGCGCCTTTCACATCACCACCCTTTGCGATGGGGTGACCGTGTGATCGGTGGTTGCCGGCAATTCTGTCGGTGTCTTCTAATGCCGCACAGGCTCCGACGGCAACTGCCTCTTCGCCGATGTATGGGTGGGCGGGTCCGATCAGTTCGCCCGAGGAGTGGATCTCGATCACTGCCTCTTCGAAGTACCGAATACGGCACATTCGTCGGTACATTTCTTCGAGTTGCTGCTTATCCAACGCCATCTGTGTTCCACCTGTTATTACCGAATGCCTAATCGGATACTAAATCGATTGATTCGTCTGTTCAATTCACCGACAGGTTACTCTCGAGTCGAACGATATGCAGGAAGGAAGGTGGCGTTGGCACCGTTTACGGAGTGAGTTAGGCAGGTCGGCGGTTTCGGCGTGCATCTCTGGGCAGGGCGCCTTGTTGGACGATTATTTCAGTAGGATCGGAATTCGAATCTTTGCTTCGATGCGCCCTTGATCTGATCCGAGCGTGATCGACCCGTCCATTACTTCGAGCATTTCTCGAGTTATCGAAAGCCCAAGTCCTGTACCCGGTGTGCTTCGGGTCAGCTCGTTGTCGAGTTGAGTGAATCGGTTGAAAGCTTGTTCGGTTTCCGACGTGGACAATTAGCCTTTGTTGCGGACAAGAATTTCCAAGAAGCCGTCAGATCCGGAGGCCGATATTGTGATGCCGCTTTCGGCCGGTGAGTATTTGATTGCGTTGCTTACAACATTTTGGACAGCTTGAGCCAGGCGTATTGGATCGATTTCAGCAAATGCTTCGTCTATGCCTCCGCGCCACACGAGACGCCGATTTGCGGCGGTTGCGACAGGCCTGAGACTATCGAAAACTTCCTTTACCATTTTCACCACGTCGGGCTGCCGGATGTCGTATGAAAGCCGTCCGGAGTCGGCCGCGGCAACGTGTAGTAAATCGTTGATCATTCGCTCTAAGCGCCATGCATTGCTCTGGATCAAATTCAGCTGCTTGAGTTGACGATCACTCAAACCTTCATAGCGCATCAGCAGGCTAGTGAACGCCACGACGCTGGTTAGCGGAGTTTTGAATTCGTGCGAAACCGAGCTTAAGAATTCGGCTTTTGCTTTTGCTTCGGATTCCAGAACGGCAGTTTGAGTTACCAGTGCTTCAGCACGCACACGCTCGCTTTCAAGTCGCTTACCTGCAACTTCGAGCGCTTCAGCGTGGAAGACCGGTGTGAGCGAAATACCGACCTGCACCCGGTTCCCGTTCCTATGAACACCTTCGATTACCGGATTCTCACTCATTGAGCGTGAAGCCGGTCGATCGAAGAAGGCTGCCATCCAGTCCGGATGCGCCTCGCTTTTTGCGGGAGGGATCAGCACATCGATGAGTTGTCCGGTCAGTCCAGATTCTTCCCATCCGAACAGCTTGTCCATGCGACTGTTCGCCGCGACAATTACCCGGTCATCACCGACGAGAATTGCAGGGTCGGCCATCTGATTTACGAGCTCGAATATGTCAAAACTGTCGGATTACGATAGCGACGTCGTCGTTTATCGAATTACTGGTCAACTCTTACCCTCGGGAGTGTGGTATTTTCGCGTCAGCTCAGTGCCTTTGTAATGTTCTATTGAGCGGTGACCGAACTACCCAATTGGCCTGCAGCCTATGCCGAAAGAATATTGCTGTTAAAAAACCCACGAATTCGTGATTTTCCACACTATAAATCACATCAAATGGATCAGGCGACCTGAACAATACAGGCGAATCGAATTATCTTAGGGATGTATGTTGACTTGTCGTATGGATATGGCGGAATGAGGTATTGGTATTGGTTGTGAGCAGTCAGGGTATGAACTTCGGAATAATTGTTTCTAAAAACGTGATGATTCCGATGCGAGACGGTGTGCGTTTGGCGACCGATATTTATCGACCTGCCGATGCCGAAGGAAACCCTGTTGCCGGTGAGTTTCCGGTGATACTGGGGCGCACGTCGTACGACAAATCGAACCCGGTTATATGGATCGACGCGGTTGCAAAGGCGTTTGTGCCTCGAGGTTATGTCGTGCTTTTGCAGGATCTCAGGGGTCGGGGCGATTCAGAGGGCACTGGCGATTATTTCCACACGGCGAACCAGAAAGAGGGTCTTGACGGCTACGACACTATCGAGTGGGCGGCCGCTCAGGCGTGGTGCAGTGGGAAGGTTGGGATGGTTGGTGCTTCGCATGGCGGGATTGTCCAGAACATGGCATCGCTTTATCGGCCGCCTCATCTGGCGGCGTTGTGGGTAGATGTTGCGCCGACGAATGCGTTTCGCTGGGAGGTTCGGCAGGGCGGGGCGATGGCGCTGCACATGTATGGCGCACTGTATTTGCACGGGTTCGATTCGCAGGAAATCAAAGACGACCCTGTTGCAATCGAGCGTATCGAGCGTGGGGCCGAGCGGTTGCGTGATGAAGTGTGGAAGCAGCCTTTTAAAGAGGGCGAAACGCCTATCGCTGTCGTGCCTAATCTCCAAAAGGTGCTGATGCACTATTACCGTGACGGTTCGTACACCGATTTCTGGAAGCAGGAGTCGCTCAATCACGCCCAGCACTACGACCGCATGGACGATATACCTGCCGTTTACAGTTCGGGTTGGTACGACCCGTTCGCAGCCGAAACTTCAGAGCAATTCGCTCATATGACTGCAAAAAATTCGACTCCTCAACGCTTGATTATGGGTCCGTGGAATCACGTTTCTATGCGAGGGAAGGGTGCTTCGTTCGTTGGCGATGTTGAGTTTGGCGAGGCGGCCGACTGGGGCGACAAAGTTCTGAACCAGGAGCGTTTTCGCTGGTTTGATCGCTGGTTGAAGGGAATCGATACTGGCGTCGAGGATGACGATCCGGTGCGGATATTTGTGATGGGTGGCGGAAGTGGGCGTATCGATGGGGCAGGGCGAATACATCATGGCGGTGGATGGCGGGTTGAGCAGGAGTGGCCGCTAAGGCGTGCTTCGGAGACTGCTTACTATCTGTCGGCTGGCGGAGGATTGAGCACTGCTGCGCCGGGTAGTTCGGCACCGCCAACAACATGGGTTCACGATCCTGAAAATCCGGTGCCTTCGATAAGCGGAAATGTGACCGGGTTCTACGAGTGGATCGTGTTGCCGGATGATCTTGACCCGGCGTATGTGCCGCAGCGCGCTCGGATGCGGTCGTTGATCCCTGACGGACCGTTGCATCAGAAGGAGCGCGATTCGACAATCGTGGCGTCTGGGCGCGATCCTGAAACTCCCGCTCTTCTGGCAGATCGCGCCGACGTGAATGTGTTTCAAACAGAGCCGCTTGATTCGGATGTGGAAGTGACCGGGTCGATCATGGTGAATCTGTGGATTTCGTCGGATGCTGTCGACACTGATTTCACTGCCAAGTTGCTCGACGTCTACCCGCCTAACCCAGACGAAGGGTACCCAGAGGGCTTCCATTTGCCACTGGAGGATTCTATTCGCAGGGCGAGGTTCAGGGATGGGTTCGATGAGGAGGTACTGATGACACCGGGCGAGATTTACGAGTTGCAAATCGAATTGCCGCCGGTGTCGAACCTGTTCAAAAAGAATCACCGGATTCGGATTGACATCTCTTCGAGCAATTTTCCACGATTCGATGTGAACCCGAATACGGGCGAGTCGATTGGACGGCACACGAGATCGCAGGTTGCGAACAACAGTGTGTATGCGGACGGGGGGCATCGTTCGAACGTGGTTTTGCCGATCGTGCAGAATACTGACTGAGTGACGTGAAAAGGAGGGCTGGTTATGGCGAAGTTAAGTAGTTCAGAAATTGCGGAGTTGATGCCGGGTATTCCCGATTGGTTTGTTGTGGAAGAAGAGGGGATGAACCGGCTTCAGCGTGCGTTTACTTTTGGCGATTTCGCTGAAGCACTGGAGTTTACGAATCGTGTTGGTGATCTGGCGGAAACGGCTAATCATCATCCTCGGATTACGACCGAGTGGGGCAGGGTAACGCTCACCTTGTGGAGCCACGATCAGGGAGGAATGGTCGCCGTCGACATCGAGATGGCCCAGAGGGTTAACGCGCTGTAGTGGGTGGCTAAAGATATCGCGATGCTGGGTGCAGTTTTAGCGACTAAAGACGAGCCTGTTCGTTCGAGAGCTTTTCGATTGCCTGAATCAGTGCCTGGTGACCCTGATTGGTCGCCTCTTCGCCTTCAGCCTGAACCGAACGGTACAGCTGAGCGATAAGTGCTGAAGTCGGTATCGAAGTTCCGGTTTTTTCGGCTAGCTCGGCTGCGAGGCGCAGGTCTTTTTGCATGTGTTTCACCATGAAACCGGGTGAAAAATCGCCTTCGAGCATCTTCGGTCCCAGCGTTTCGAGGGCCCATGATCTGCCAGCGCCATCTTTGACCGCATCGAAGAACAGCTGCATATCGAGTCCGGCTTTTTTCGCCAGCACGAACGCTTCCGACATTCCGGCAACGGTTGCAACACCAATCAGCTGGTTGGCAATTTTCGTGGTGTGACCCGACCCGACCGGTCCCATGTGGGCGATGTTTCCGCCCAGTACGTTCAGCACCGGAAGTGTGCGTTCAAATGCTTCTGCGTTTCCGCCCACTAGTATCGACAGAGTTCCCGCTTCTGCGCCGCCCACACCACCGGTCACCGGAGCATCGACGAAGTTTGAGCCTTTCGCTTCGACGAGCTTTGCCATATTTTTACCCATCTCGGGGTCGATGGTGCTCATGTCGATCACGACCGAGCCGGCGTTGATGCCTTCGAGAATGCCGTCAGGACCTGCGATTACAGCTTCGACGTGTTGGGAGTCGGGAACCATCGTGATGATGATGTCGGATGCAACCGCTGTTTCGGATGCCGAGGCGGCCGATGAAGCCCCGAACGCCTTTGCGCTGTTCACGGTCGCATCGTTGAGATCGAAAACGGTCACACCGTAGCCGGCGTCGATCAGATTCTGAGCCATGGGTAGGCCCATCATGCCAAGTCCTACAAATCCGATTCGTTCGTTGCTCATGTGTAAGTTTCCTGCCGTTGGTTAGTGGCGCCGTGTTGAGGCCAGTTAGTGGCGCCCGTTGGAATATGCCGCCTAATTTACAGGTTGTAAAGACGCAACAGTAGCGTAGTGTTCGAAGCTAACCAGCCTGATGCCAAATCTGAGTGTTGAGACAGCATTGCACTCCACTCGTATTTTGAGCCGATATCGATCTAATTTTCTGCTGAGTCACCTCCGACTCTGAAAGCCCCGGGTCCACACCTGGTTTTTTTTGGAATCAGTAATTCATCGACAATCTTCAACTTGTAATTGACCACAAAACCCCGAACTTCAGTTCCCGGCTTGCAGTAGTCGCTTATACTGCGGCGCCATGAGCATTCGCAAATATCTTCATTTCACGATTCTGGTCGCGATTCTGGGTACTGCCCTGACCATGGTGGCCGTGACTGGTTGCGGTTCGGGCGATAGCGGCTGGAGTGACGATACTTCGTTTGTTGCGACCGACGAAGATTCAATTCAGATTCTTCAGCCTAACGGCGTGTTTACAGCGGATGACGTCGAGGCCGCCGGATGGAAGAACTCGAAGGAGCTGTCGCCTGAAACTCTCCCCGATGCGACGAGCGTTTGGTACGGGTTCTACCAGCAGCGAGATGTTGAGGTTCGTGTTTACGAATCGCAAGCGACTGCGATCGCTTCAGGTCAGGAAATCGCTGACGTTGCTACTGGTCGCAGGAAGCCAGCTCCGTTCGCTTCAGGCGGCATAAGTTCGACCCGCACGAGCTATTCGGCGTATGCGATAGTCGGAAACCTTATCTTACTTTGTGAGATAAAAATCGAGGATTGTCAGGGGCTTATCAACGGAATCGAGTAACCGTGGTCGAACACCGCACACATTCTTTCTTTCTGGCTCTCCGGGCTCAGTTCGAATACGATTTGACTTGCGTCGTTTATCGATTGAAACTGTCGCTCATCGGACTGATCGCAATCTGCAAGTAAGCTAATCGAGCAACAGGAGTAAGCATGGCAACCGCAATTAGGGTCTTGATACTGGGCGCTTCGTATGGATCGCTTCTCGGTGCCAAAATGGCGCTGGCCGGTCACACGGTCAAGCTTGTTTGCCTTCCTGAAGAGGTCGAGCTAATCAACTCGGAAGGAGCCCATGTTCGCATGGCTGCAAGGGGAGTCGACGGGTTGGTCGAACTCAACTCGCAGAACATGCGAGGTGATCTTTCTGCGGCTGGGCCTACTGATGTCGACCCTGCCGACTACGATCTTATCGCTCTTGCGATGCAGGAGCCACAGTACGGCGTTCCGGCGGTTAGCGAACTTCTGGGGCGTGTGGCGGCTTCGGGCAAGCCGTGCATGTCGATCATGAACATGCCTCCGCTCACGTACTTACAGCGATTTTCCGGACTAGATTCCGATGCACTGCGAAGCAGCTACACCGAGCCGAGCGTTTGGGATGCGTTCGATCCGGCGTTGATGACGCTTTGCAGTCCCGATCCCCAGGCTTTCCGACCGCCCGAAGAGAAGATCAACGTGTTGCAGGTTGGACTGCCAACGAACTTCAAAGCGGCGCGATTCGATTCGGACGAGCACACCGCCATACTGCAGCAGCTTGAAGCCGACATTCAGGCGATTCGATTCGATGTCGATGGGACACCTCGGGAACTTCCGGTGAAGCTACGGGTGCACGACTCGATTTTCACTCCTCTTGCCAAGTGGAGCATGCTGATGGCCGGTAACTACCGGTGTGTTCAGGAAGACGCAATGCGGCCTATCAAAGAGGCTGTTCACACCGATCTGGCGGCGACGCAATCGGTGTACGAGTGGGTTATAGATCTTTGTGAAGCGATGGGCGGTGAACGATCAGATCTCGTGCCGTTCGAGAAGTACGCCAACGCTGCGTTATCGCTTGTAAATCCTTCTTCGGCAGCTCGTGCGCTTGCGAACGGCGCGCCAAACATCGAACGGGTCGACAAGCTGGTGCAATCGGTGGCTGCTCAGTTCGGCATGCAGTCGGATTCCGTTGACGAGACGGTGGTGCTGGTCGATGGCTGGTTGGAGAAGAACCGGGGTCGCTAGGCGACCTTTTGATTGAGAGCTGAGACCGCCAGTGCCCAACTTATCCGAACCGAAACGCTGGTCTGTCGGTACTAAGATTCTGCAACAGGACGTGCTGCTCGGCCGTTTGACGAGTTCGCGCCCAGAGACAGTCGTCCGAGATGATGCCGACTATCTGATTCTGTATACGCACCCGAATGCGCCGTACCGGTCAGCACAACTTGTAAAACGATATTTGATTCCAGTTGAGGAGCGAATCGATCGGATACTTGATTTCGATAACTGGCAGTTCGAAGATCGGCGATCGGATGACTATCACTTGATATCGATATCGCCACCGGATGCCTGGTATTCGATCTGGATGATTTGGAGTGGCAACTGGGAATTCAGGACGTGGTACGTCAATTTCCAGTCGCCCTACCGGCGTACAGATAACGTGATTATTGTCGAAGATTTAACTCTGGACATTAAGGTTGACCCGGATTTGAGTTGGAGTTGGAAGGACGAGGATGAGTTCGCCGAGATGGTTCGGCGAGGTGCGATAACCACCGATCAGGTGAGCGCGGTCGAGTCGGTCAAAGGCGAGGTGATTGAGCTTATTGAACAGAAGCGCGGCCCATTCGATTACAGTTGGAAAAATTGGCGACCACCTGAAGACTGGCCGGTGCCGGAAATACCCAAAGAATCGGACCATATTTGATGACGTGGTGCAGCACGACCTGACGTAATATCCTCGTGCGTGGATCAAACCCTGAGGAGTAACCGTGGCCAGTACCAATTCGAATCGACCCAATATTGTGTTCATCCTGAGCGACGATCAAGGGGCGTGGGCGATGAACTGCGCCGGAACTCCGGAGCTGCGCACGCCGAATCTGGATCGACTTGCAGCAACCGGAATTCGCTTCGAAAACTTCTTCTGTGCATCTCCGGTTTGCTCACCGGCGCGGGCTTCGATTCTTACGGGACAAATACCATCGCAGCACGGTGTGCAGGACTTTCTGAGAGCAGGAAGTGGCGTCGATGTTGAGGGCGATGGCAAGACGATTGAGTACCTCAAAGGTCGAACAACTTACACCGAACTGCTCGCAGAAAACGGCTATGACGTTGCGCTGAGCGGCAAGTGGCATATTGGCGATTCGGCAACTCCGCAGGCAGGGTTTGCCTACTGGAACGTTCACGCAACTGGAGCCGGAAACTACTACAACGCCCCGATGTTCACTGACGGCCAACAATACTCGGCCGATGGCTACTTCAGCGATGTGATTACCGACAACGCCATCGAATATCTCGACGGCCAGAAGGACTCCGATAAGCCGTTTTCAATGAACGTTCACTACACGGCGCCGCACGCGCCGTGGGGGCGTGAACAGCACCCGTCAGACGTCTACAGCGACTACTTCGACAACTGCAAATTCGAGAGCGTTCTATGGGATGCCATTCACCCGAATCATCTTCTAAAAGAAGGTTCTTCTGGGAGCGTTGGTGCCACGCCCGAGGAACGCCATGCGTTACTAACCGGCTACTTCGCTGCGATTACTGCCATGGACGAAAACATTGGCAGGCTGATCGACTGGCTAGAGGCGAACGATCTTCGCGAGAACACGCTGATTATTTTCACCGCCGACAACGGCATGAGCATGGGTCACCACGGTATCTGGGGCAAGGGCAACGGCACTTACCCGGCGAACATGTACGACACCGCTGTGAAGGTGCCGACGCTGATGTCGAGGCCGGGGCACGTGCCTCAGGGCGAGGTAGAACATAACCTGCTGAGTCACTACGATCTTATGCCTACGATCCTCGATTATCTGGGACTAGATGTGCTCAGCCCTGAAGTCGAGGAATCACTGCCGGGATCGAGCTTTGCACCTCTGCTGAGAGGGCAGGCGTTCGACGACAATCTATCGGTCGTGGTGCTCGATGAATATGGTCCCACTCGAATGATCCGCACCAGATCTCTGAAGTACATTCATCGCTATCCCGACGGTCCGCACGAGTTCTACGATCTAGCAAACGATCCAAACGAGGTCACAAACGCCATCGACGATCGTGCTTTCGGGTCGATCATTCGGGGTATGCGAGGGCAGCTTCAGAAATGGTTCGACAGGTACGCCGAGCCGGAGCGAGACGGTTCGAAACAGGCTGTGAAGGGCAGGGGGCAGATCGATGTTGTTGGGGGCGAAGCAGAAGCGTTCGCTCAGGATCTGACTTTCATGCGGGACCTGTAGATTTGATTCTGCTTTCAGCAAAGAAAAAGCCAAGCTGAAACCGGCGCATTACTGGTCTCAGTCTGGCTTGTATCAAATGTTCGAACGAAGAGCGATTGAAATCGCTCTTTGTTCGGAAATGACTACGAAGGCATGTACACGGCGAACGACTGCATGACGATCTTGCCGTCGACAATGTGGAACGTGTCGGTGCCGAGAGGTGCGACGTCGCCAGAGTACCAGGTGATGTAGGCGTACTCGCCGTCAACTTCGTTTACATCGAGCACCATATCCGATATGAAATCAGGCGGTAGCTGTGTCATGAAGCCATCGAAGAACGCCTTGATTTCGTCTGTACCATTGAAAACACCGTTTGGTGTGGGAAGGGTAGCGTCGGCGGCGTAGTCACTTAAAATTGCCTCCCCATCATCTGCGCCCATCGATTCAATGTGGTGTGTGAGTACATCTGATGTCGTGCTCAATTTGTGTTTCTCCTGAGATCTCACGATCCGTTTATTTAGTTTCGTGCGAGTTAGGATGCAGACTAGCCTGAAGCGATGCAAAGTTGTTGCGGGCACAGCTAAGATTGCTTTTCGCCGACAAGTTTGCGGTCTGAATCGCACATAAATGAACAGTCAGGAATACACAGTTGATTGACACGTTGCTAATTGGTGGCAAAGGCACGATTGGTGCTGGATTGCGCACTTATTTGCCGAAGCTGGATTCCGACTATCGGGTGGTTTCAGCCGATCTGCCGGGTGCGCCTGACGTGGCGACTGATCCTGATGCCCATCGAGAGTATGTCGAGCTAGACGCATCGGTGGACGACACCAAGCTACGCAAAGCCCTTCAGGGTCGAGATTTAGTCGTCTATCTGGCACGCAAAGATCCGCTTGCTGAGATGAATGCGATGACCGACCGGGTCTTCAAAGCGGTGATGGAGGTGTGCCCGCAAGCAGTGATGATCGGTTCGAGTTCTGTGCACGCCACTGGTGCTGCGTACTACGGCTACACCCGTGAAGATAACTCGCCTATAGCCAACCGTCGTTTCGACGAGGTAAACCCGTGGCCCACGCCGCTATCAGTGATGACCGAGCCGTGCCCAACTGGCGATTACGGGGTCGAAAAGGCGTATGTGGAGGCGTGGTGCCATCGTTTGGGCGCTCACGGTCAAAGCGCAGTGGCTGCTCGCTGGGGTGGGATCAACCCTACGAACGGCAAGAAGGACGAGATATCGTACTTCACGGTTTGGTGCCATCAGGAGGATTCGGCGCGGTTCGTCGATGCGTGCTACAAAACGGCTCGTGCGGGCAAGTTGCGCCCGAGTGCCCACTATTACGTGATTTCGAATAACACCTACAACGTATTCGACATTGAAACGCCCCGGCGTGAGATCGGCTACGAACCTCAGCACGATGCGGAAAATCACGTGCTTGACGGTGGTGCCGGTGCCTGACCTGCCCCCGATAGCGTTACCATTTATTATCTCGGAATTGCGACCAACCGAAGCGCTGGCATGATTGTCTCGGGCACTGGTGGCCGGTATCCAAGCGAGCTGTGAGGCCGGATTGTGTTGTACTCCTTCCTCCACTGTTCTGTCAGTATTTGTACCTCTTTCAATGAGTAGAAGATCTCACGGTTTAGTAGTTCGTCTCGGAGCTTCCCGTTGAAACTCTCGTTGTAGCCGTTCTCGTCTCGAAACACGCTTAGAACGAAGTCGGTCAGCTCGCTACCGTCTGCGGTACGTTCTTGGATGTAGCTGTGGAAGCCAACAGGACGCCCTCCGGGGTTGCCGCTTTGTCCTGCTAGGAAACGACCTGTTGTGTCCCTGTTCTGAGGTGCGTTGGGCATCGTTATTAATCTTTTAGCATGACTTCAGAAAGCAAGCATGCCCAGGCTCCAGATGGTCGCAATTCCGAGATAATAAGTGGTAACGCTATCGGGGGCAGGTCACTATGATGATCCTGTGCCGAGTTAACTGATACACCGAGGGCTTTTACGGGCCGATAGATTAATTTATGGATTCTAAAAAACTTGAACTAACCCAGTCATACTCACTATTGGATCGTGCACGTGATTTGATCCCGGGGGTGGCGCAGACCTTCAGCAAGGGTCCGACGCAGATAGTGCAGGGCGTCTCACCGCTGTATCTGGAGCGTGGGCAAGGATCGCACGTGTGGGATGTGGACGGAAACGAGTTCATCGACTATCCGACATCACTAGGTCCTATCGTGCTGGGCCATAACGATCCTGATGTGTCGAAAGCCGTGATCGAGCAGATTTCAAAGGGCACCGTGTTTTCGCTCTCGTCGCCGATCGAGCTCGATGTGGCAGAGACACTGATCGACGCAATTCCATGTGCCGACATGGTCCGGTATGGGAAGAACGGTTCCGACGTTACAAGCGCTGCGGTACGGGTTTCGCGGGCGTTTACCGGTCGTGACATCGTGGCATTGAGCGGATATCACGGGTGGCAGGACTGGTATATCGGAACGACCACTCGGAACGCTGGTGTTCCGGCTGCGGTGAGCGATCTTTCGAAGAAGTATGTGTATGGCGATACTGCGTCTCTGGAAAAATTGTTTGCTGAGTACCCGGACCAGATCGCCTGCGTGATCATGGAGCCGGTGGGGGTTGTTGAGCCAGCTGAGGGATATCTTCAGGCAACTAAAGATCTATGTAAGAAAAACGGCGCGCTCCTGATTTTCGATGAAGTTCTCACCGGATTCCGTATAGCGTACGGAGGTGCACAGGAACGTTATGGCGTTGTGCCAGATCTTGCGTGCTACGCCAAGGCTCTTGCAAACGGCTATCCGCTGTCCGTAATTGGTGGGCGCCGTGATGTTATGGAATTGTTCGACGAGATATTTTTCAGCTTTACGTTCGGCGGTGATGCGATTTCGCTCGCTGCCTCACAGGCAACGCTGGCGAAGATGCAGAGCGAACCGGTTTTCGAGCATCTTTGGCGACAGGGTCAGAAGTTGCAAGACGGGTACAACTCTCTGGCGCGAGAAAACGGTGTAGGGGATTTCACGAGTTGCATTGGACTGGCACCACGGACTGTGGCTACGTTTAGTGACCCGGAATCTGGACACGATAGTCCTGCTTTGCGCTCTCTGATACAGCAGGAGCTTGTTCGGCGTGGTGTGCTGTTCCTGTTCGGCTTCAACATTTCATACTCCGTGAGCGATGCTGACGTGGATCACACGCTCGAGGCGTTGCGTGCTGCTATGGGCGTCGTGGCATCAGCGATCGATAGCGGAGATGTCGAGAGTTGGGTCGACGGCAAGATAGTTAAACCAGTGTTCAGACAGGCATAGGACTACGATTCCGGGTAATCTCTCCGCAGTCGGTGTCGAATCCTCCCAGATGTAGTAAAAAGAGACCCTGCGATTCCTATTACATGGTGAAGGTGAATCATAAATATGCAAACGCGTCGACTTGGAAAAGATGGACCTGCCGTATCGGTGATCTGTCTTGGTGCCTGGCCTATCGGCGGCGGTATGGGGGTAATACCTGATGATCAGGCAATCGCCACAATTCACGCTTCGATTGATGCTGGTGCGAATTTCATCGATACAGCCGAGGGGTATCAGACAAGTGAAGGGGTGCTAGGAAAGGCACTTCGAGGTCGCCGTGATGAAGTGTTTTTGGCGACAAAGCTGACGGGTGATCACTCGTTGGAACACATGATGCAGGCTATTGAGAATAGTCTGAGTTCGTTGGGTACCGACTACATCGACCTTTATCAATTGCACAGTCCGCGTCCTTCTACGCCGATCGAAGCGACGATGGCGAACCTAGAGAAGCTTCGTGATGACGGCAAAATTCGTTACATAGGTGTGTCGAACTTTTCTAGCGAACAACATCGAGAGGCAGCTCAGTACGGTGTTATCAATGCCTCTCAGCCTCGGTACAACATGCTGTACCGGAAGCCTGAAGAAGAAATTCTACCGGCATGTTTGGAACTAGGAATCGGGGTTATACCTCACTCCGCTCTCGCTAAAGCGATGCTCACCGGCAAATATCGTCCGGGTCATGTATTCCCAAGCGATGACGAACGATTCAACAAGCCAGAATTCGAAAACGATGTGTTTATCCCCGCAATGCTGGTAGTAGAGAAGTTGCTAGAGTGGGCTGGCGATCACGGACACGAAGGGGCTCAGTTAGCGATAGCGTGGACTCTTGCTCATCCGGCTGTAACGAGCTGTATCGTCGGGGCTAAAACGCCTGAGCAGGCGATATACAACGCCGCTGCCGGAGAGTGGTCGCTGGACGAGAACGATATGTCGGAGATAACAGAAATTCTTGGAGATTTTCAACTTACGCGTTTTTAGGTCTGACACCGACCTGCCCCCCCAATAAGTAGACCAGGGTAAATGTTAAAAACTCTGGTTGATGAAGGGGGTAAAAATGCCAAGAAGGAAACACAGCCCGGAGCAGATTCTGGGCAAACTGCGTGAAGTTGAAGTAGCCCTGGCCAAGGGCGAAACGGTTGCTCGCGCAGTAAAACAGATAGAGGTAACCGAGCAGATCGGTTCTGTCAGAACTCAGTGCTCCGGTCGAAACTAGATCGACCTAAATAGGCCTTCGAACTCTCTATTTATGCTGACAATTCGGTTATTAGATTCGACCATCTTTCGGTGAATATCTTCCTTCGACTGGATGCTGATACTTGTTGACCGTTTAGTGCCGTGACCCTCAGATAGTTTCGTAACTCGTCGAATGCTGTGCAGAAACGGCTGGCCGACTCAAACTTGGCGAAGCCGAGCATCGGGTAATAGCGTTGTTTGATCGATCTATGATTCTGCTCAATACGATTGTTCAAATACTGATTGTGTCTATGAAGAACTTTCTGACCGACGATCCAACGAATTGCTTTTGTGTAAGCAGGATGTTTATCTGTAGTCATCCTCAGTGGCTTCCGCCCTGCACTATCGAGTAGGCGGCGCAAGAAACGTCGAGCTGCATGCTTGTCTCGGTGCTCACTAAGCATCGAATCGAGTAGATTCCCTTCTCGATCTATCGCTCGATACAAGTAACGCCAACGGCCACTTACCTTGATGTATGTCTCGTCCAGATACCAGGAATGTCCAGCTATTCCACGGCGTTTAGTACGTAGATTCTCACTTACCAACGGAGCAAATCGAAACTCCCATACTCGGATTGTTTCGTAGCTGATTTTGAATCCACGAAGAAGAAGTAGTTCAGCAACATCGCGGAACCCGAGCTTGTATCTCAGACGCCAGAGCACAGCGAGTAAAACGATATCGGTCGGGAACTGGAGATCGTTGAAAGGCGTGCCGGTTCGTTCGTTGAAGCGTCTATCGCAATCACGGCAGCAGAAAGTTCGATATCCAAGTATGGTTCGATGTTTTATCTTCGAAATGGACGTGGATCGGCAGTGCGGGCATGACATGAACAGATCTCCTCAGCAAGTGAGGAACGATGCTATTCTGCCCCCGACACTGAGTTCTGACAGAACCCCCATACAGGCCTCTACCCCTTTGTTACAAAAGG